>Ga0209542_10002511_pt1 | contig 40926 bp, 44 predicted proteins | sample RifCSPhighO2_01_FD_184028 | JGI IMG/M metagenome (GOLD analysis project Ga0209542, IMG submission 184028) | Soil microbial communities from Rifle, Colorado - Rifle CSP2_plank highO2_0.1 (SPAdes) (version 2) | ecosystem: Environmental > Terrestrial > Deep subsurface > Rock core/Sediment ... | reverse complement strand
ACCAGGATTCGAACCTGGATAAACGGAGCCAGAATCCGTTGTCCTGCCATTAGACGATCCCGCAGTATTGTGGTCAATTTAAAAGAATAATTAGACTTGCCAGCCGAAGCCTGAAAGGCGCAGGCTGGCGATCCCGCAGTTTTGTACGCGACAGGCATCGGCGGTCATCTTTCCCGCCTACGCTTTTGTTTTACTTAAAATTTAATGGATAAACGGAGCCAGAATCCGTTGTCCTGCCATTAGACGATCCCGCAGTATTGTGGTCAATTTAAAAGAATAATTGGACTTGCCAGCCGAAGCCTGAAAGGCGCAGGCTGGCGATCCCATAGCACTAAGAAGAAACCCATCGGTGCTTGGCCAACTTATAAAAAAATTATTCAATTAACTGGCCGCCGAAAGTCTGGAGCAAGCTGTCAACCGAAGCCTGCCCGGCCAGAGAGCTATTAACGACGCTGGCTTTAACTTCCGGCTGAGGCAATTCTTTGACAATCACCGTCTCAATGCGCAGTGGCAGTTTAAAAACCTGCTCTAAAGTTTCTTCCAAAATCCTCAGATTTTTGGCGTCATTAATCCGCTGCTGATAAAATCGGTATTTAAAACTGATTTCAATAGTGCCGTTCTCTTTAACTGCCGTCGGCCGATGCAGGTGCAACGTGGAGGCTAAAACCTGGTTGTATTTTTTAAGACCGGTTAAAACTTCATCCCATTTTTCTTTAACCTGTTCAATAGTGAGTTTAATTTTATCGGCCGTCTTAATGTCTGGGGCCTTGATCTCCGCCTTTAACGGACTGGCGGATTTTGGCGGCAACGGATTTTTAATCGGCTTGTCCGATTTAGTCAACACCGGTGCACCACCGGTGCCGCCACCGGCATTATCTTGATTATCTTGGCCGCAAATTTCAATCACTGACAATTCCAAGGGTAGCTGGATAATGTCGGCTGACTTGAGTTCGCTTTTGGCTCTAACGAAAGTTTCAATCATTTTGGTTAAAACCGCTAAACTCAGTTCTTTAGAAATTTTAGACACTTGCGATTCAAACTCCTGATCCAGAAGCGTGGTAAATTCGTTAAGCGAGCCGCCGATTTTAATCAACAAAATTTTACGCAAAATTTCAATCAGGTCATCGGTAAACTGGGGCAAATCAACGCCCTCTTGAACCAGCCGGTTGATTAAGGTAATGGCCCCGGTTAAATCTTTTTTAATTAAATGGTTGAGCAAATCAAAAATTAAGCTAAAGCTGGAGGCCGGGATAACGAGCTGAGCCTGTTCCAAAGTGATCTTTTCTTCGCCCAGGGAAAGAATTTGACCGAGCAAACTTTCCGCGTCCCGCATTGTCCCTTCGCCCTTGCGGGCAATGCTGATTAAAACTTCTTGATCCACTTGCCGCTTTTCGGCGTTGACGATTTTATTCAACCGTTCCACCACGTCAGCCAAACCCACTTTACGAAAATCAAAGCGCTGGCACCTAGAAATAATCGTTGGCGGCACCCGGTGAATTTCGGTTGTCGCCAGAATAAAAATGGCGTAAGGCGGCGGTTCTTCCAGCGTCTTCAATAAAGCGTTAAAGGCCGACAAAGAAAGCATGTGAACTTCGTCAATGATAAAAACTTTGTATTTGCGGCTGGTCGGCGTAAACCGGGAATTGCCAATGATGTTTTCTCGGACATTGTCAACGCCGGTGTTAGAAGCCGCGTCAATTTCAATCACGTCCAGCGAACGGTTATCAACAATTTCTTTGCAGGCATCGCATTGGTTGCAAGGTTCGCTCTCACCGGCCTGACGCTTTAAACAATTAACCGCCTTAGCTAAAAGCCTCGCCACGGTCGTTTTACCCAAACCGCGGGGTCCGGAAAACAAATAAGCATGGGCGACTTTGCCCGTGGCTAGTTCGTTTTGGAGGGTGGTTTTGATGTGGTTTTGACCCACCAGTTCGGCAAAAATTTGCGGCCGATATTTTCGATAAAGCGCCAATGACATAATCCCGTTAAAAAAAATGACTAAATGAATAAGCGGATTTGCCCCGAATTTCTAGTGGGGCAAGCCCCGTTAGAAGTCGCCAGAAATACTGATATCACTATATCTGAAAATTTGATAAATAGCCTAATACTGCACTAAAAATGGAAAATTATAATTATTGTTATGAAACTTCTAACGGGGCAAGCGTAAAAATTGTAACCTATTTTTAGAGAAATTACAAATGTCATTGCGAGGAGTGCCAGCTTAAATCAGGACGACAAAGCAATCTGACGCAAAGCGTCATCTTGAACCCTTCAGCTTCGTTCAGGGTAAACTCTGTGAAGGATCTCCGAAGGGATTGTCCGCCAAAGGCGTGCTCCAGAGGCCAGCCAAAGACTGGCAGGCCCATCAGCCTTTGGCTGAGATCTGCCTTTGGCATAACTTCTCTCACTACTCTTCGGATCGCAATGACACTTAAAAATAAAAAACGCCTTAAAGCGCTAGTTGCAACTATCTAATTTTTCTAGAAAGCCGATTTAATCACGTTTTCCACCGCCGCCCAGTTGCTTTTGCCGTCTTGAGGTACGACGATCACCACTTCATAGCCTGGTTGACCGTGAAAATAAGTCACCGCGGCGGTTAAAAGTTTCCAGCGTTTATTGTCGTCAACGGCATACCATTGACCGTTAGCTTCATTTTTGCCTAAAGTGGCCATTAATTGCTTGCGCTCAATTGGTCCGATTTGTTTATAAATAAACGAGCCATCTTTGGCAATGGTTAATTTCAAAATATCACCTTCAACTAATTTTGACTTGGAAGCGTAATTAGGCGGTACGTTATATTCCACCCCGTCGGCGGCAATCATTTTCTCGCCGTTAAACACGCCTTCCAAAATCCGTTCGTTATTATTTTCCTCGCCGGCTAAACTCTCCGTTGCCTGTTTAATGTCTTCCAAGCTGGTGACCAGCTCTTGCGGGTCAACTTCTTTTTCATTAATCAACTCCAGCGCCTTTTTAATATTGGCCTGGGTATTTTCTAAAATTTCTTTCATTAGCCGCAGCTGATCTTCGGGTGCTTGATCGGCTAAAGTATCAATTTGATTTTTTTTCTTTTTGCCTAACATTTTATTTTGCTGATTTTTTGTTTTAAACTTTTGGTATTTTTGACTAACGTTTTTTTGTTTCAGCGCTGATATAAATAAACCGACGTGGTTTTAGAGTTTGGTTGGTCAATAATTCTTGCCTGCCAACCCGGCACGTGAAAAGCGAACGAGACGATGCGGCAGCCGGGCTTCGCTTCCGCCTCAAATTTTGGTTTTAGTTTTTCCATGGCCTTGGGGCTTAAAAAAGTGCAAATGACGTCCGCTTGGCCGAAGTTCTGATCAAAGAAATTGCGGTACTGTAGGCTAGTTTTACCCCTAAGACCGGATAACAATATTTTAATATAAGCCAGACAATAAGGCAAGATAGACATTTCAAAACCAACCGACTGAGCGCCAAACTCCTGGCTAGCCATAATAATAATCCGGCCGTCGCCCGCCCCCAAATCATAAACCATTTCTCCCGGCTTAACTTTGGCTAGGGTCAGCATCCGGCGGACATCTTTTTTCCACAGCGGCACCCAAGGCGCGGCGGAAAGCCCGGCATAAGCAAAAGTGCCCAAAATTAAAAAAACTAGGATAAAAAAAATAACGCTAAAAGTTGACAGGGAAACCATGGTCTTTAGGACTTAAAAATTACTGACGGCGGGCGGGTTGATATTATCCGCCGCGCTTAAACCCAGCTGGCTGCGTTGGACAATGTCGGCTTCTATTTTTTTGCGGTCATTGCCGTATTTCCAGCGAGAAAATTCCTTAATATTTTTAGCCGACGCCACGTCGCCTTGGGGTAATGGAAAAGTATGAATATTAAAAGCCTTGGTCGGCTGATTATCAACCAGCAGCCTGACGTAAGCGTTAAAACGTTCAATATTAATCAAGTCGTATTCGTTAACGACCGGCGCCATCATCTTGCTGATAATCTCAGCGTCTTCAACACCAATCCGGAAAGAAATAAAGGTACCGACGTTGCCAAAAATCGCGTCTTTGATTTTATCGCCGTAACTTTTACCTTCCACCCCCGCCCCTTCAGTCAGCTGGCTGATGTACTGATGGGCCAAAATCAAGTTTAATTTGTATTTTCTGGCTTCGGCTAAAATCGTGGAAATGCTATCAGTGATAAAATTCTGGAATTCGTCAATGTAGACATAAAAACTCTTGCGCTGCTCTTCGGGCAGGTCAGCCCGGCCAAACGCCGCCATCTGGAGCTTAGCCACCATAATCAAGCCCAGCAGATTACTGTTGACTTCGCCGACCTTGCCTTTATTTAAATTAACCAAAAGGATTTTCTGATTATCCATGATTTCCCTGAAGTTGATGCCCGACTTCGGCTGGCCAATAATGTTTCTAACCATGGCATTTTCCACAAACCGGCCGACTTTAGAAATCAGGTAGCCTAACATTTCCGACTTATGAAAGTCGGAGGTTTTAGCCATTTCTTGTTCCCAAAATGAACGCACCATCGGGTCGAGCACTTTGCTGATTTTATATTTCTGGAAATTTTTGTCCGTGAAAATCCTGGGAATTTCGACGATGGTGCCGGGATGCTCAGTGTCGGCCATCAGGGTCAGCATGGCATTGCGCATGTTGTGCTCAAACATCGGGCCGATCATTGACGGATCAGTTACCAATTTGTAAAAAATAGCAATCATTTCCTGAATGGCAAAATCCTGTTCTTCAATCCCCCGGGCTTCAAGCATATTCAGGCCGATCGGCCGGTCAGTGTCAGCCGGGTTGAAATAAACCACTTCGTCAATTCGTTCTTTAGGCACCGAAGCTAAAATGTCTTCCACCAGACTGCCATGAGGATCAATGACGCAAACGCCCCGGCCGGCCCGGATATCCTGCAAAGCCAAGTTAGCCATTAAAACCGATTTGCCGGTGCCGGTCATACCGATCATGTAAAGATGCCGACTCCGATCGTTTTGTTTCAAAAAGATATTAGTCTTAAGGCCGCGATAAATGTTTTCGCCTAACATTAGACCATCAGTCGGCAAATTCGGCGCCGGCGGCAATTTTTTGGCCAAAAGCCAGCGGATGTTAGGCGTATCTAAAAACGGCGTCGGCAGATGATAAAGGCTGGCCAGCTCTTCGGTGTTGAGTAAAACTTGCTGGTATTTTTTGAAATTGCGATAAATAAAGTTTATCGCCAATTTACTCGACGATTCATTGACCACCTTAAAACTGTTGCCGTATTGGTAAAAATTAAACTGGCTGAATGAATCAACGACGTTTTTAAGATAAGCCTGGGCGATGACCTTATTCGGACCGGAAGCGACAATACGAATATTGCACTCCAACCCGGCTTTGGAAGTCTTTTCTTCAATGCCTTTAATCCCTTCTTGCTGCATCTGGGTTGGCCCGTAATTGGCGGCCTGCTTATTTTCTTCCTCTTTCTTAGGAGTGGAAAAAAATCCGCCCAGTTTATTCAGGCTAAAAATCGCCTGTTCGGCCAAAGCCTGATCCAGGGTTTTGCCTTTCTGCATCGCCCGGGCGACTTTTGACCCGCGATAGTGCCAGGATTTTTTGGCCGACCGGGCCACGACTTGGACGGCCAACCCGTCGGTTTTTTTCACTTGGCTTAACGCATTAGTTAAAGCATTCAATGGGTCGGAATTCAGCCTTTTATAAGTGTTAATTGGCAAAATATAATCACGGCTAAAGCGCAGGTAAGCGCTAGCGACGACGCCGTCCGGCGAAAAAATATTATAATCCTCCACTGGCACCAAATTCGCTTCAGGATACTGGGCTAAAATCTGCTGCTCCATGTATTCGCGCAAGTAACTGGGGACCACCAAGTAAAACGAGATTAAGCCCTGATTAGCCACAATTTCCAAAGAGAAATGGTCGTTGCGGCCAAAAAGCCAGGTCGTCAGCCCGCGCTGAACTTTCATGCCGCCCAAAGTGGAAAGCCAACTTTCGGCAATAGCGATTTGCGATTTGATCGTTTCGGGTGATTCTTCTTTTTTTTCACTTTGGTTCCAAGTTTCCTTGGGGATAGTCACCAATAAAATTTGCTTATTAAAAGCGTCAGGAATCAGTTTAGACCGGCGCAAAAACAGTCTGACCAAAAAAAATAAAACCGCGGCTAAAATTATCAGCGCAATAATATCTAAGACAATATAAAAATTAACCTGGGAATTTGCCAGCTCGTAATCAAACGAAGGGTAATTTGGCTTCGGCACGCTGAATTGAGTCTGGAAAATCATTATGACAAAACTATTTCTTTAAATCCAAAATTTTATTGGTCTTAATTTTTGCTGCCTGGCGGATAAAAAATTTATTAACTCCGGGAATAACCTTTAGCCACTCAACCAACAATTTAAAAATTTCGTTGGCCTTAATTTTGGTTCCGGCTAAAACTGCTTCGATTTTTTTAGCCGTTACTTCCCCTTGAAATTTAAATTTTTTTTGAACCGCCGGTTCCATTTTAAAATAAACGTCCTGCAAATCCTGCTCTAAAATATTTTCCACTTTTTGCCTCAGCTCACTTTTTGCCTCCAGCACCGGAGCGGTCGCCATCTGAGGCAAGCTAGTCGAAGCCAAACTGGCCGGTTTTTGCTTTTGCTCGGCTTCCACTGTGGCCTGGGCTTGAGTTTCCTGGCTTTCCTTGGCTCCCAGCCGCTCAAGTCTGGGAGGCAGTTCCGGCCCGGCTTTTCTTTCGGTCGCTTGCGGATTAATCTCGCTTGATTCCTGAGGTTTTTTGAAAAAATTAGGTCCCATAGGTTTAGCGTTTTGAATAAAAATTTATCGCCCGACGGTCAAAATTAATCGCCTGACACCTTAAATTATACAACAAAGATGAAAAATATGCTATGATAAAACTAAATTAATTCCGAAAAAAACTATGGCCAACACCCAAAAAATTGAATTCCCCCATTTTAGCTGGATTAACATTACCGACCCCAGCGAGAAAACGATGCGTGAGTTGCAACAAAATTATCAGTTTCATCCCCTCGACATCACCGACTGCCTGAGCCTGAGTCATCGGAGCAAAGTTGACGTTTACCCCAACTACACATTCTTGGTTTTCATTTTCCCCGCTTACTCGGTCCAAACCCGGGAAATTGAGGCGGCCGAAATTAACGTCTTTATCAGCAGCCAATACCTAATCACCATCCAGCATACTAACAGCCCGGATGTGATAGACAAGTTCTTTGGCACTTTTCGCATCAGCCCCGACCTGCAAAACCAGTACAGCGACAAATCACCGGAAAGATTGCTTTATGAATTGCTCAATAAACTTTATCTGTACTGTCTGCCGATGGTTGATCACCTGAGCGACGATTGCGATAATATTGAAAAAGCCATCTTTTCGGGCAAAGAAAGAAAAATGGTTTCCGAAATCTTAGTCATTCGGCGCAACATTACCGATTTCAGAAAAATTATGCAGGTGCATAAAAACGCCCTAAAAAAAGCTATTCTGAATTTTAAAGAAAACCCGATTTACGTCATGAAAAAAACCGACGCCTATTTTGAAAGTCTGGTTGACTACGCCAAGGAAATCTGGGACATGATGGAAAATCTTAAAGAACGGATTGAAGCCTTGCAACAAACCAATGAATCGCAAATTTCTTTCCGGCTGTCTGACATTATGCGAATTCTGACTACCATTTCGGTAATTACTTTTCCGGTCACTTTACTCGCCACGATTTTTGGCATGAATACGCTGCATGCTATGCCCTTTATCAATAACCCCTACGGTTTTTGGTACATCATCGGCATTATGTTTGTGATTATCGCCGGCATGATCGCGATATTCAAAAAAAACGGCTGGATTTAAAATTCCTTAATTGAGGGCTTATGTTTGACGGCCGATGATTGACTGGACAAAATCGGCTAGAGTTAGAGCGGCTTGCGGCTTGCCAATTTTACGGCAAGCTTCTTTCATCGCCGCTAATTTTTTTTGATCACTTAAAATTTCACTGGCCGCGACTATCACACCCTCTAAGTCATTGGCCTTAGACGCCGCGCCGGCTTCAACCAGGTAACTGACGTTACCCTCTTCCTGGCCCGGAATCACTTGATTAAAAACCATGGGCAAACCCTGACTCATGCATTCGGCCACGGTCAGCCCGCCGGCTTTGGAAAAAGCCAGATCGGCGGTGGCCATAAAATCCTGGATATTATCAATAAAACCAAAGACTTTGACTCTTGGATCACGGCTTAGAGATGACTCAAGCAGGTCTTTTTTTAATTTTTTGTCCCGGCCGGCAATAATGACAAACTGAATGTTTTGATTTTTCTCTCGCATGCCTTGAACCACTTTTTTGACTGAAGAAAAATTAAGCATGCCACCAACAATTAAAAAAGTTGGCACGCCGACTTCTAAATTCAATTGCTTGATTAAAATGTCGGGTGAGGCAGTGGCAGTAAACTTCAACTCAATGGGAATACCGGTGGTGACAATCCGGTTCGCAGCGACCCCGTAATTTTTCAGCGTCTCAAAAACTTTTTGCGAAGCGACAAAATAATAATCAACCGTTTGGTCAACCCAAACCCGGTGACAATTGAAATCAGTCACGACAATTGAGGATTTAATCGGCGGCAACTTTTGATCTTTGGCGGCGTTAATTAGCCAAATCGGCAAAGGATGAGTGGCAATGATAAAATCAGGCCGATAGTCTAAAATCAACCGGTTAAATTTTTTTTCAATCGCCAGCTTGGAAAGAAGAATCGGCAGTTTACGATTCAACTCTCGGTCCATTTTATCAAAAAACCAGCCCCAAAGTTTCGGGTGGTTATTGGTAATGTAACTGTAGCCGTCGTCAAAAACCTTACGATAAGCCACCGGGGCGTAATCAATAATATTAACGTTTTTGACTTCAACTTGAGGATATTTTGCCGCCAAGGCCTGTTCAATGGCTTTAGCCGCGCTAATGTGGCCCCGGCCGCCGGAAGTATGAAAAATTAAAACTCTTTTAGCCATAAGTCTGATAAATGTTTAAGAGCTGATCAACCATTTTTTCCAAGGTATATTTTTTCACTTCAGTTAAGGCAGCTTGACTCAGCTGCTGTTTTTGTCCCTCAGACATTGTCTCCCATTTTTTTAAGGCCTCAAGATAAGCTTGTTTTTGATGAGGCAAAAGCCAGGCAAACTCCGGCCGTAAAAAAGTCGGCAAACCGCCTTGGTTTGGACCCAAGACCGGCAGCCCGGCAGCCATCATTTCCAAACCGACTAAGCCGTAAGGTTCAATGTCATTGACTAGGATACCCAAATCGGCCAGGACTAAATAGCGCCGAACGGTTGCCGGCGGCAAAAAACCGGTGACCGTCACGCCCGGCAGTTGGCTGAACTTTTTTTGCCACAAACCGTCACCCAAAACTACTAGCTGATATTTGTCGTGATCAAGGCTTTGGGCAATATCAAATAATAGGTCAATTTTTTTATCCCGCTCCAGCCGGCCGACGTGGATAATAATCTTTTTTTTGCCGTTATTGCTCAATTGGTTGCAAAGGTTTTGATCTTTGGCCGTGCTAAATCCACTTAAATCAATGCCAAGGGGTAAAACCAAAACTGGCTTTTTGGTTTTTTGCCGCGGTTCTTCAGCCGTAAATTCCGAATTGGCAATAATCGCATCGGCTATGGCAATAATTTTTCTGCCTAAAAACCAGGTGGCAAAAAGTCCAAACAATTTTTGGATGCCCCGGGGAAAAATTTGTTGGTAAAAATTGTCCAGGCGCTCGTGGCTAAAAAAGAAGATTTTAGCGCCGTAGCTTTTACTTAAGCGCCGCAGCCTTTTACCGTAAAAAGCGGCGGTAAACGAATCGCCGATTTCCAAAATATCCGGCTTTTCTTTGGCTAAAATGTCCTCAAGGCTTTTGAAACTGTGATAAAAAAAATTATCCACCTTATCCAGCTTTAATTTCCGGCCCGGCACTAGGTAAACTCGGGTTGAACCGTCTTGAGTTAAGGTCACCTCTTGCCCGCCGTCTTTTCTTGGACTGATAATTAGGTGCTCAATCCCCCGTTTTTTATAGACGGTTTTTTTGTTATTAATATAGGTGGTAATACCGCCGCCCCGGGAATAAGCGTAAGTTAGATCGCAAATCTTCATTACTTTTTTATCAGTCATAATTTCAATTAATTTTATCAATCAAATCGGGAAAATTCAATGACGTATATTGCCAATTATTTGGCACTCCATGCTTCAGGTGATTAAAAATTATATAATGATAATGGTTGGCAAAGTCTTTTTGGTTGCGAATAATGTGATCATAAAATGATTTTTGCCATTGGAATTTGGGGAAATGATTTTGATTTTGGCCATATTTTTCGATAAATTGATTTTTATATTCCTTTATTTTATTGTCATGTTGATTAATAACCTTGGCGAGATAATAATAATCCCCTGGCCGAAGGCGCGATTCGCGAATCGCGCCTTCGGGTGATAAAATATAATTTATATCACGTGAAAAATGTCTTTTTAAAAATTGCATTACCTTTGAAATATTGTACTGATCATCTGGCTGGATTAATAAATGTAAATGGTCAAACAAAATATTAAAGGCTAATAATTTAAATCCTTTTAATTGTTTGGCTAATTTCAAGTTTTCAATCAACAACTCGCAAAATATCGGCTCTCGGAAATACGGCCAACGATTTTGGGTTGTAATCGTGACGGAATAAATTGCCCCAGAGACATAATATCTTTTTTGGGAATTTCTATGCAACATAACGTTTGAGGCGCTATGTTGACTCCGTCGTTTATAAACGGCTTGGTTAATTTGTTAACGACTATCTTTTTGGTTTAACCATAAAGCTACCCTTTGTGTCCTCAACGATGTATCCTTGTCTTTCAATCTCAGTTCTAATCTCATCTGATTTTTCCCAGTCTTGATTTTTTCTGGCTTGAAGTCTTTGTTCGGCCAATTTTTTAATTGCCGCCGGGATTTTCTCAATTTTAACGGCTGAAAGTCCCAGGCCTAAAACCTGATCAAATTTTAACAAAGTTTGTTTTTTACTGCCGCTGGGCAAAGTTTTGTCGTCAACTAGCTGCCACAAAACCGCCAAAGCCTTGGGCATATTTAAGTCATCATTAATGGCCTCTAAAAATTTAGTTTCATATTCCGCGCAGCCAATTTTTGACTGGTCATAAGCCGCGACCGTCTGCCGCAAATTTTTCAGGGCATTCTGAGCCGCGGTCAAGGCCTCCCAGGAAAAATTCAAAGTCTGCCGATAATGGACCTGCAGACACAAATAGCGGTAAGCCAACGGCTCAAAACCGTGGTCAACTGCCGTTTGTAAAGTCAATAAATTTCCCTCGGACTTACCCATCCGCTTTTGGTCAACTACCAAAAAGGCGCTGTGCAACCAAAAATTAACCACGCGCTGGCCACCGGCCGCTTCGTTTTGGGCAATTTCGTTAGTGTGATGAACCGGAATGTGGTCAATGCCGCCGCAGTGAATGTCGAAATGTTTGCCTAAATATTTCATTGACATGGCCGAGCATTCCAGGTGCCAGCCGGGGAAACCTTTGCCCCAGGGCGACGGCCAGACCATAACGTGATTTTTGTTTTCACCAACCGCCTTAATCCATAAAGCAAAATCGTGAGGGTGGCGTTTTTTTTCGTTGACTGCCACCCGGGCTCCAGCCAATAAATCCGCCTGGGCCAAATTAGCCAGCTGGCCATAATTAGGGAATTTAGCGGTGTCAAAATAAAGCCCGTCATCGGTTTCATAAGCATAGCCATTTTTAACAATCTCTTTATTTAAGACAATCATCTCTTTAATATGGTCAGTGGCCGGCGTCCATTTGGTTGGCGGCAAAATATTGAGCCGCTTAATGTCATCTTTAAAAGCCTGGGTATACTTAGCCGCGATTTTGAGCAGACTAGCTACTGTTGGCTTTAGCCCCTCCCGCTTTAAGGCTTTCATCATTTTATCCTCGCCTTCGTCGGCGTCAGAAACCAAATGGCCGACGTCCGTGATATTTTCAATGTGTTTAACTTTATAACCCAGGTAAAGCAGGCTGCGCTTGAGAATGTCTTCAAAAATATAAGTCCGCAAATTGCCAATGTGGGCAAAGTTATAAACCGTTGGGCCGCAAGTGTAAAGGCCAACGGTTTTGTCTTTTATCGGTTCAAATTCTTCTTTTTTGTGGGTTAAAGTGTTATATAAATGTAATTTTGCCATGGCTTAATTTTACCAATATTTCTAAATATTAGCTAGTCTTAATATTGACAAAATAATTAATACATGATATAATATCGAACAAGCACAATAGTGCGTTGTACTATCTAAGGCAAGGAGGAGGTTCCTCGTTATGAAGAACCTGCATCGCAATCACCGTGGGTTTACCGCGGTGGAGATCATGATCGTCGTGGCGATTATCGGCATTCTGGTCGCCATCGCCGTCCCGGGTTTTTACAAGGCACGCATCCAGTCGCGCGAGCACGCCTGCCAGGAAAATCTGACCAAGATCGACAGCGCGGTGGAAAAATGGGCGTTGGAAGGCAGCCATCCAGTCGGCTCGGCCGTGAGTATGGCTGATCTCTTGAGCGGCGGCTACCTCAAAGAGGAGCCCAAGTGTCCGGACGCCAATGGCGGCGCCCTATGTCGTCAACCCCGTCGGCACGGCGCCGACCTGCCCGGTGGCTGAGTCACATAAGGGTCACTTCCTGGCGACCACCAACGTGGTGACGGAAATTACCGACGTTCACGCTCTCCGCACAGTCAAAGTCGAGTTGACGACGGACGATTTGCAACGCCTGAAACAGGAAGGCCTGAGGATCATGATCGAGATACAAGCCGGAGAATAACCGGCGGCCCACGCACATCTTACCGGAAGCGCCCAAGGGCGCCAACGGCAGAATAAACTCAAAGGGGGCAAATCGCTGTCATTTTAAGCGAACTGCCCCCTGATTTTTATTATTGGTTATAAAAAGTGTCATTGCGAGGAGTAACGAATTTTATGAAAAAAACGACGTGGTGATCCCTAAAGAGATTGCTTCGCCCTCACCGTGTTCGGGCTCGCAATGACAGTGATTAAGGTGATGCTAAAACACTACACCCACGACTTTTCCTGCCGAACCAAAAATTCTTTGGCGCGCTGCGGCTCAGCCATGATTTCTTTGACCGCTTTTTCCAGACGCACGCCTTGCGAACCCTTGATTAAAATCAAGTCCCCGGCGTTGATTCGGTCTTGAAGAAACTGGCCGGCTTCAATGCTGTTTCTAAAATGAAAACACTGATCTTGGCTCATCCCCTTTTCTATCGCCGCCCGGCTGATATCCCGTGACATCTCACCGACGGTAATTAAATAATCAACGCCGGATTCAACTACGGCTTCACCAACTGCCTGATGGCCCGGTTCAGTATAACGACCTAATTCCAACATATCACCCAAAACGGCAAACTTTTTACCCTCACCGATATTAATCTGACCCAGGGTAGACAAAGCCTTGCGCGCCGCTAAAGGCGAAGAATTATAAGTGTCATCAATAATCAAAGTGTTTTTAATGCCTTTGACTAAACGCATCCGGCCTTTGGGCGGCTCAAATTTTTTTAAACCTTCAAGAATGTCGTGTAAATTTAAGTTGTAAATAACGCCAACGGCGATGGCGGCTAAGGCGCTGTAAACCAGGTGCTCACCCAAAATCTGAGGCAAAAGCACGGGCAAAGTTTTACCCTCATAAGCTAATTTAAAACTGACGCCCTGGATGCTGGCAATATTTTTCTGACTCAGGCTATAGCTGACCGCGATTTCTTTGGCGTAAATATCGGCCTGAGGCAGTAAACCAAAAGTTATAATTTTCGCTTTGGTCTTTTGAGCCATTTGACTGACCAAGCGGTCGTCGCCGTTTAAAACGGCAAACCCGTCTTTTTTTAACGCCTGAATCAAATTGCCTTTTTCTTTCGCCACCGCTTCCAATGAACCGAAAAATTCCAAATGAACCGGAGCGACTCTAGTCACTACGCCGATTTTAATCGGCACAAAATCAGTCAGGTATTTAATGTCACCGGGCTTATCGGCGCCCATCTCTAAAATTAAGATCTTAGGATAATTTTTGTCTGTAGCAATAATCAGACGAATGGCTTTTAAAAAAACGGCTAGCCACCTAAAAATTGAATGGCCGCCGGTTTCCGCGCCGATAATGGTCAAAGGAATGCCAATTTCATTATTGTAATTCTTGAAATTTTTCCTGACCGAAAAACCGCCGGACAAAACCGAGTAAATTGCTTCTTTAGTTGAAGTTTTACCCACACTGCCGGTAATCGCGACAATTTCCGGCCGATATTTATTAAGAACCGCCGTGGCAAAAATTCTCAATATTTTTTCCAGTAATTTTTTCAGCTGATTTTTCATAGATAGCTTTTAGCTTTTAGCTTTTAAAGGCAAACTATAACCTAAAAGCTACAAGCTACCAGCTATCAACTAATACTCCGGCGGTATCTGATAATAGTTTAACAAAAATTCCGATATTTGCCTAAACAACGGGCCTAAAGTATCCGAAGCAAACCTGACACCCTGAGGCTTTTCTAATTTCAATAACATAACAAACTGAGGATTATTGGCCGGACCAAAGCCGATAAAAGTGTGATTGGTTTCCTGGCTGTACCCGCCGCGGCTGTCGGGAATCCGAGCGGTGCCGGTTTTAGCCGCTAAATAGTAGCCGGGAACGCGGGCTTTTTTGTCATAACCTTTTTCCGTGACCGAAACCAGCATGCCGGAAAGTAAGGCGGCGGTTTTGGGTTTAATCACTTGCCGGATAACTTTCGGTTGAGTTTTGGTGATTTCACCATTGGGTTTTATAATTTCGGAAACAATATATGGTTCAACCAGTTGGCCACCGTTAGCCACGGCCGCATAAGCGCTGAGGAGCTGCATCGGCGTCACGGTGATGCCGTGGCCGAACGAAGCGGTCAAATAATAAACATCGCCTTTCTTGGCTAAAGAACTGATGTCTCCGCTAGTTTCTTTGTCCAGAGTGATGCCGGTCAATTCGCCAAAGCCGAAATTTTTAACGTAACTTTGAAAAGTTTCCCGGCCGATACTTTCCGCGGCAAACATGGCGCCGGTATTTAATGATTGTTCTAAAACCTGGGTCATCGTATTAACGCCGTGGGCTAAATTGTCAAAATTTCTAATGGTGAAAGGCCCAACCTTAACTTCACCGGTGTCTTCATAGGTAGTATCAGGCGCGACCTTTTCTTGGTCTAAGGCCGCCGCCATGGTCATGGTTTTAAACACCGAACCGGATTCATAGGGCGTAAAAATCGCCGGGTTATTAAAATAGTTGATATCGGAAACTTGATTGTAATTTTCCGGGTCAAAATCGGGGAAATTGCACATGGCAATAATCGCGCCGGTTTTTGGGTTCATGATAATCACCGTGGCACTGCTGGCTTTAAAATATTCGTAAAATTCTTTCAGCTTTTGGCAAGCGGTGAATTGAACTTTGCGGTCAATAGTTAAAACCAAATCCACGCCATCTTGCGCCGGCCGAATCGATCGCGGGCCGATAGCGACCAAAGCACCCAAGGCATCCTTGACTGATTGCAGTAATCCGGACTGACCGGACAGTTCGTCGTTAAAATAGCCTTCCAAACCGTATTGACCGATTTTTTTGTCGTCTTTAAAACCGACAAAACCAAAAATCTGGCCGCCAATACCTTTCTCCGGATAATAGCGATAAGTTTCCGGCAAAAATCCGATGCCGGCTAAGCCTAACGCCTTGATTTGGTCGGTTTGCTCTTTGGTTACTTTGTGTTTGATCGGTTCGTAAGGATCGTCTTTTTTGGCTAGCTTGGGTAATATGGCTTGCCATTCTTCTTCAGCTAAAGACAAGATCGGGGTGATTTTATCAATCACCTCACCCGAATTCTTAATTTTTACCGGTTCGGCATAAACCAAATAATAATCCCGGTTAGTCACCAAAGGATATAAAGATTCTGATTCTCGGGTATAGATAGAACCCCGCTCCGGAAATAACTGTTTGTAGACATCATGTTTTTCTGAAGCCAGTAAAGAATAAAATTCATGCTGCAAAACCTGAAAGCTGAAAAGCCGAGCCACGATAATCAAGCCAAATAAAAAAACGACTACGGTTAGCACACTTATCCTTTTATCCTTAATCACATCATCAACCGAAGACTTTTTGGCTAAAATCACCATAGCCGCAACTAGAATTATGGAAAAATATTTAATTCATCAAGAGTACCAATTATCTGGCGACAGCGACTAGCGGCGTCACCTGGAGATACTCAACCGGACCGGCTTCAACCATATTAAGTTGGCTGATCTTGCCCTGGACGTTATCCATTGACTGCAGCCCCAACGATTCAAGTCTTAGGTCATCAGCCGCCTGCTGCAATTGGCTGATTTCTACCTCTAAATCCTTAATTTGATAGCCTTGGCTGACCAAGCCATTGATTTGAACTAAATAAGTCACACCCAAAAAAATCACCAGGGTTAAAATGACGGAATTTAAGACCTGAACGTTAAATTTGATTAGCTTGGCTGATTTTATTTTTGGTTTTGGTTGGCGGCTCATGGCTTTAGCCAGATGAAAAAATTTAGACATATTTTTGTTTTTTATTTTTGTTTTTTATTTTTAAGTTAATTAATTTAACGGTTGGGAGTGACGCCGTGTCAGACTTTTTCGGCCACTCTCAGTTTGGCGCTGCGACTTCGGGGATTCTGAAAAATTTCTTCAGCCGTGGGAATAATTGGTTTTTTCGTCATTATCTTCAAAGTTTTTTTGTGGCCGCAACGGCAAACCGGAATTTGAGGCGGACAAAGACAATCCTTAGCCTCTTGCTGAAAAAAATTCTTTACGATTTTGTCTTCCAGAGAGTGATAGCTGAGGACCGCCAGCCGGCCGCCAGCCGGCAAGGATTCGACGGCTTGGGGCAAAACTTGCCTTAAGTTTTCCAATTCATCGTTAACCGCTATTCTTAGGGCTTGGAAAATTTTGGTCGCCGGATTAATTTTTGATTTGGCGCGATAATATTTTTTGTAAACAGCGGAAACAATTTCCACAATCTCTTGCGATAAACTGATTGGTCGCTTGCTTCGCGCTTCTACGATTCTTAAGGCAATCGGTCGGGCTAACTTTTCTTCTCCGTATTGTTGAAAAATTTTGATTAAGTCTTCGGCCGACCAAGTATTAAGAATTTTTGAAGCGGTTAAATCGGACTGAGCGCCAAAACGCATGTCTAACGTTCCTGACGCCAAAAAACTGAAACCTCGGGCGTGATCTTGCAGCTGATTAGATGATAGGCCAAGATCAAATAAAATGCCGTTAACTCGACTAAACTGGGAATCATTTAATATTTGTTTTAAATTTTTAAAATTATCTTTGACTAGACCAATTCGATTTTTGTAAATTTTGGTGGCGTCCTGGGTGAGTTGGATAGCACTCGGATCCAGGTCAATTCCCAGCAATAAACCGGCGGGCTGTTCTTTTTAAAATCTCGCTCGCATGACCGCCGCCGCCCAAAGTGCAGTCAACAAAATTCTGATTGGACTTGGGTGCCAGATAATGAATCACTTGATCTAACAACACTGGCTGGTGAAAATTTTCCATAGTTTTAAAATTTTGCCTTAGACCCCAAGTTCGCCTAAAGCCTCGGCGATGTCGCCGCTTTTGGTTTCCGTGCCGGCCTTGTATTTATTCCACATCGCCTGATCCCAAATTTCCAACCGATTGTACAAACCGGCGATAATGGTATTTTTTTTCAAACCGGCGTAACGGCGCAGGTAATCGGGAATCAACATCCGACCCTGACCGTCTATTTCCACGTCCATCGCTCCAGCCAGCATTAGACGGCTAAACGCCCGACTATTGGCCCGGGCAATGGGCAAAGCCGCCAATTTATCGGCCAGTTTTTGCCACTCAAGTTTGGGGTACAAAAAAAGGCAATTATCCAGACCTTTGGTCACGACTGCCCCTTTGGCCAAATCTTTGCGAAATTTAGCCGGTACGGCCAACCGGCCTTTGGGGTCTATATTGTGTTGGTATTCACCGATAAACATAGAAGTTTTGGTTTATGCACCTGCTATCTAAGTTATCCCCACTTTTATCCACTTCACACCACTACACTATTATTTTACCCCACCTAGACAATACTGTCAACCCCGTTAGAAATTCCGAGAAATCAAGAAATATTTCAATAAAATAAGATAAAAAGATTAATAATGATCCTTTCTAAATCAAATTTCTAACGGGGTCAACCACTTAACAGCACCCGGTAAAAATGGTTTAATCAGGCACTTTTTGAACAATATTTGCCACTATTGTCAATTTTATTTCAAAATGTGTGGATAAATATTTTTATCCACCTTAAATACAATAAAAAAATCTGCTTTTGGCAAAGCAGACAAGCGTGAATACGAAATTCGTTTTTAGTCTTTAATTTAATATATTTTAGTCATTGCGAGGAGCGAACGACAGTGAGCGACGAAGCAATCTGACGCGAAGCGTCATCCCGAGGGGACCGAGGGGTCTATCTTGCCAAGGGGATTGCTTCCCCCGCCGTTTCTGTTTATCTTTAGTTAAACAGAAACGGCGGGGTCGCAATGACACTCGGGTTCATTTAGGCTTCAATTAATGTTTAAACGGATTTTGATTTTTTTTACCACTTCTTGCAATTCAGTTTTTGCCTTAATCAAATACTCGTAATGACCAATGGCGGCTACCTGTTCAAAAGCGCCCTGATCGGCCAAGTTGCTTAAAATAATCACGGGAATATTTTTAGTCTCCGGCCGGCTGGAGATGTCGTTTAAAATTGTCATGCCGTCAATATCCGGCAGCAAAATATCAAGTAGAATTAAATCAGGCGGCTGAGAATTAATCAGCTCCAAAGCTTGCTGGCCGGTTTCGGCAGTGATGACTTCAAAAATATGTTCGTCTGTCAGTTTCTTTTTCATTAAAAACAACAAGTCGGGGTCATCTTCGACCAATAGAATCTTCTTATTACTATTTGACATAAAACCTATTAATTAAGACTAAATAATGCCTCGTCTCGCCCCGTTAGAGTTTAACGAGGCTGGATTATGCGTAGTTGGTCGGTTATAAATTAATCCAGATTAGTTATTGACATGACGCCGGAAACTCTAACGGGGCTCGCCCCGCTCCAAACTGTGAAACAAATTTCGATTTAGCGGGTGGCAGCCGAAGGCGGATTCCGCGCCCCCCCCCTAAACAACTGACATCAAGACAGTGATTCGCGAGCTTGGGGCGGGGTCATCTTCGACAAGCAAAATCTTTTTATTGTTGTTGGGCATAAATTAATTCAGCTGTTGTCTTTTAGCTGCTTGGACTTTGTAATATTGGGTGGCTGGCCGTAAAATGGCGTTAAAATACTAACTCCCCGCTTGCCTTTCAGCTCGGCCAAACCCGCCTGAATAAAATCATCCTCAGTTTCCAAACCGGTTAATTTAACGCCGGCGGCCGGAATCTGCAAAGCATAAGATAAGGTATTAGCGATGACAATTCCGATGCGCAAAGCGGTAAACGGCCCGGGTCCCAAAGCGACGATTATCCCCCGGAGTTTTTGGCTCGTAGTTTTAGCTGTTTTTAAAATTTTCTCTATGGCTGACAATAATGTTTCTGACTGACGATGATGGGCTAAAAAATTGTTTTTAAGAACTACCTGACCATTCTTAACTAAAGCAATAAAAACTTTTTTAGCGTCAGCCGTATTGATAACAAGAATCATAGATATTTTTTAAACCATTCCGCGACCAAAGGATTAACTTTTTTATAGTGAATCGGTTGCCGCCAGGTATGAGGCATACCGTCAATTACCACCAGCCGCTTAGGTTCCCTTAAAATTTCGTAAACCGTCTGAGAATGTTTCAAAGGCACAATCCGATCAGTCCGGCCGTGGACAATGATAGTCGGGATGCTGATTTTTTTCACTTGACTGAGAGTATCGTGCTTGAGTAGATCGGTATAAAAATCAAATTTAATTTTATAACCCCAGATGAATAAAAAACCATTTTTTTGAAAATGATCGGCTCTACCCCGTAATTTTTTTTCCAGTTCCGTGTCTTGAGCGCCGCGATAAGCCACGCCGGCCAAATCGGCCAAGACTTTAATCCGCGGATCGGTCGGCCCATAAGTCAAGGCGACCTGGCCACCCATACTGTGACCGGCCAGACCAATCCGGGCCGGATCAATAAAACCCTGATATGAAATAAAATCAATGACGGATTTCAAGTCCGCCAGCTCTTGGCTGAAATTGATGTCTTCAATCGTACCGTCGCTTTCCCCTCTTTCGTTGGTAAAATCAAAGCGCATGGCGGCAATACCGTTTTTAGCCAGGGTTTGAGCTAAACTCTTCAAATGAATTTCCTCTTTGTAGCCGGTAAAGCCGTGGCAGATGACAACCACCGGCGATCGGCCTTGGTTTTTAGGCAAATCAATGAGGCCGACAATTTTTCGGCCTTGATTATTTTTTAACTCAACCCGCCGGGCCGAGCCTGAAAATTTCATCCTCAAATAACGACGGAGAACATGAAAATACATAATTAATCCAGTTTATTGACAATCACAATTTTTTTGCCGCCCAAAATTTCGTAAAGAAACCGATCGGTGATATCGTGACGGTATTTGTACTCCTGATAAGTCATAACCGTATAATTGATCTCTCGGTTCAGCTCTTTTTCAAACCTTTTAATTAAAAACGATAGCCGGCGATGGTTAACGCCACCCACCAGCAAGATATCGGTGGCAAAACCCTCCCGGCCGACAAAAATACCGGTTAGAATCAAAAGTTTCAACCGAGCCATCTTTTCCACTTCCCGGACAAAACTTTTTTCCAACAGCAGCTGGGCTTTAATCAATAAGGCTTTAAGCTCGGGGTAAAGAATAAAACTGGTGTTAGCCAAGAAATACTTCTTACTCCCCGGCTTTTTTGCCTTGACCGATCTTTTCCCCGGCTCCGCCTGGGGTTGACTCACTGACTTGATAACACCGAATTTCTCTAAATTTTCAACCTCACGCCTAATGGAGTTAAGCTGGATCTTAAATTTCCGGGCCAGCTGTCTAAGGTAGTAAGGCTGGGCGGGGTTATTCAAAAATAAACCCAATAAATTCACCCGGGTTTTTGAACCAAAAAGTTGTTCAAGCATACCCCGTTAGAAATTAAGAATAAAAAAATTATGAACGGTTATCGGTTTTTGAATACTGGATACCGATTGGCTTTATTGCAAATATCAAATAAATATGACATTTTAGAATCAATCATCGATTTCTAACGGGGCATATACCTCCATACGAAATGCGATTATGGTTTACGAAAAACCTTAATTATATTATAATATAGACATTAATTAATCGCAACCAAACACCGGCCATGGATTATTTCCGAGCTAAAATCAATCATTTTGTCATTGACTATCCGGAGGTTAAAAAAACAATCGTTCGGTCATTTATCTCCAAACCGACCAGGACACTGGAGAAAAAATTTGGCCGGCTTTTTGGTCTGATTGAAATTGACAATCCGGATCCGAAAATACCCGAACTGATCGACCTGATTACCGAAGAATTAAAAACCAGATATTACAGCTTGACTACTAACGCCCAGGAGATTGAAGAATATGATCTGGAAAATAATTTTGAAAATACTTTACAGAAAATTAATTTGACCATCGCCTCTTTTTTAGAAAGTGAAAAAGCCAACTTAGACCTGGAAAAAACCAGCATCGTTTTGGGTGTCATTGTCCAACGGCAGATTATTTTCAGTCAAATCGGTAAAATCAATATTTTTCTTCTTCAAAATCTGAAAAAAAATGACTACCGGATTATTGATATCTTGGAAGCCAGCCATACGCCGGTCGCCAGCCCCAATCCGTTAAAAATATTTTCCCAGGTCATCACTGGCCGGATTAACCAAAAAGATATAGTTTTAATCGCTACTAATAACGTTTTTGATTACTTTTCCTTGGAAAAAATTAAAAATATCGTTACTAGCACCCAAGCAACTAATGAGGGAATCTCAGCGCTGAGACAAGTGCTTGAAAAAACCAGCCGCCGGCAAAACTTTGGCGTTTTAATTGCCGAAATTGAAAAAAATATCATCGGCGAACCTGACCAAGCAGTAACCAAGGAATTCAACTACCGTCAAGCCGCTTCCAAAGATTCAATGAGAGAACTGATTAAAACCGAAGAGGAAACCGAAAAACTCTTAGCGCCGTCGTTGCTGCCAGAAGCTAAGAAATATCTCAAAATTTTAAATACCGCTTTTCAGAATTATCTGGCCAAAGTCAGGGATAGCCAGCAGCGCTTAAGTAAAAAAATGATTTCACTGCCTAAATTCAAAATCCCAAAAAATTTAAGTCAAAATATACCTTTGCCCCGACTGCCTAAAATCCAGAGCTTGACTCAACCGATACGAGAAAGGACAAAAACTACTTTTGAATTACTAAAAAAACAAAGTTTGACTCAAAAAACTTGGCCGCCGCTGAAATTGATGATTAATAGCGGCTGGAACAAATTTAACCGCCTGAGCCGTTCCAGCAAAATCACCTTGGTAATTTCGGTGGTCCTGGTTTTGATTTTAAGCCAAAGCATTATCGGCATGCAGATAAAAAATAGAGGGGAAAAAGATTTAGTGCTATTTAATCAAGCCGTTGAAACGGCCGAGACCAAAAAAAACGAATCGGAAGCTAGCCTGATCTACCGCGATGAAAATAAAGCTAAGGTTTTGTTACTTGAAGCCAAGGCAGCCGTCTTGGGACTGAAGCCAAAAAATTCTGACCAACAAAACCGCCTAGCCGCTTTAAACCAAGATATTGATGCCCAACTGGAAAAACTCCGCCACTGGGTTGAGATTGCCGAACCGGTCCAGGTGATCAACTTTCAGAATCTTGACGGCCAGGCAAAAATCGCCAACCTAGCCTTAATCTGGCAAGACGTCATTTACACTCAAAACACCAGAAACCAGACAATCTATAAGGCGAACGTGACCTCCCGGGTAATTGCCGGCATTTTTTCTGACAATGCCAATACGGGCAATTTTACCGGCGGCACGGTTGGCAGTAACAATGAGCTGCTGTTTATCAATAGTGAACAAAAAATATTTTCTTTTTCTTTAGCTAACGACACCATTAAAGAGGTGTCAATCGCAATCAAAGAAGGTTCAAAAATTTCCGATTTAGTCATATACGCCAATCGACTTTACTTGTTGGATCAAACTAATGGCCAAATTTACCGTTACAATAAAAACGACAATAGCTACGGCCAAGTCACCGACTGGCTGGAAGACGACACCGCCGATTTAAAGAATGCGGTTTCTTTGACTATTGACGGTTTTCTTTGGGTTTTAAAAAATAACGGCGAAATCTTAAAACTGGAAAAAGGCAAAAAAGTTGATTTCACTCCCCCGCTAGTTGAACCAGCTTTGATGGCACCGACAAAAATTAAAACCAGTGAGGGCTCAGATTACTTATACATCTTAGACCCGGCCAGCCAACGGTTAGTGGTTATCAGCAAAGCCGGAAAATTAATCAGCCAATACCACTCCGCCAATTTTAAAGATTTAAAAGATTTTGCGGTGGTGGAGTCGCAAAAAAAGATTTATATCCTGGACGGCAGAGTTATTTACGGTATTGCCGCCTCCCACCTGCCCTAAATGATACACCTTGGCTTTCTATATTGATTTTTATTAGGCCAGTGCCAACGGCAAAAGTATTATATAAACATCAGACTAGACGATAATGAATAAGTCCTGAGTCAGGGGCTTGGGGTCAGCCCCCGAGCCCGAGTCCGCCGCTGAGTTTTACGAGGCGAGCGGACGGGTTGATCAAGATAAAACCCGATCAAAACTTTGGCGAGTTGCTGACCCCAAAACTTTTGGTTACTTTTGGTTCCAAAAGTAACAGATAAATTACCTTTGTTGCTACGCTAGAATTTAATTTTAATTATTCTTATTTAGTCTTACGTGCCAACCAACCGCTAAAATTTATCTGGTTAACCTAAAAACGCCCCAATGGGGCGTTTTTAAATTTAACTGAGTGGCAATTTACTTTAAGGTTACTTTACCGCCAGCTTCTTCAATGGCTTTTTTCATTTTCTCGGCGTCTTCTTTCTTAACGCCTTCTTTGATCATTTTCGGCGCGCCATCGGCTAAGTCCTTGGCTTCTTTTAAGCCAAGCTCAGTGATTGACCGCAAAGCTTTAATGACATTAATCTTATTGTCACCGGCGGCAGTCAGCTCAACATTGAATTCAGTTTTTTCTTCAACGGCCTCAGCCGGACCAGCGGTACCAACGGCGGCAACCGCGACCGGGGCGGCGGCGCTCACGCCAAATTTTTCTTCCAAAACTTTGACCAACTCGGCCAAGTCTAGAACGGACAATTTTTCGATTTCCTCAACCAAGCTTTTAAATTTAGCTGGCACCTGGACTTCTTTGTTTTCTTCCGACATATATTTTAGCTTATAGCTGGTAGCTTGTAGCTGGTAGAAAAATTACTTCCTAAAAGCTAGAGGCTAAAAGCTCTAATTAAGATTTAGAATTTTTAATCGCGTTTAAGACGTAAACCAAATTCCTAAGGTTACCCGACAAAACATTGACCAAACCGGAAACGGGTGACTTGATTGAGCCGAGCAGTTTTGCCAATAGCTCGTTTCTGGACGGTAATTTGGAAAGAGTAATGACTTTAGCCGCGTCAATGAATTTTTTCTCCAAAATGCCGCCGACCGGTTTCAAGGCTTCATGGGTTTTGGCAAATTCCCCAATCGTCTTGGCTGAGGCGACTTCGTCGTTATAGCTAAACACCGTCGCTACACCTTTATTTAAAGTGACCGGATCAATATCATTAATGTCCGAATCCTTAAAAGCTAAGCGCATCAAAGTTTTTTTTGCCACCACGTAATCAATGCCAAGCTGACGGCATTTTTTTCTTAATGCCTCAATCTCTTTGACCTTTAAGCCGTCAAAATTGGCAAAAACCACGCCTTTGGCGGTTTTAAGCTTTTCGACATAATCTTTAACTGCGGTTTCTTTTTGTTGTCTGGTTTTAGGCATAATTTAGGTTATTAGCTTGTAGGTTTATTACTTATACCCTTGCTCGGCGCGAAAAATCAAAAATCTGTGGGGTTTCCACAGACTATTTGGCAAATCGCGAATTGCCAATGGCAAATCGCTTGTTTCCTGGATGGGCGATCGGCTTTAAGCCGTTTAAGCCTTTTAGGCGCCCATTGTCTGGGGAAAACTATATTAATAAAAACAGTATAGCAGGTTTAAAAAAGCTGTCAACCCCGTTAGAATTTTATAGGGCTGATAATAGAAATCATCCCCCATAAGCCAGGAAAGAGGAATTGATCTTGATAAAGCGCCGTAAACTCTAACGGGGCCAAGCGTTTGACAATACCCCCATAAAAATGGTAAGAAAAGGCTACCTAGCCGGCCTATATTACAGGCGGGCGAAATACCGTTCATTACAAGGAGGTGTGCCATAATGGCCACTACCAAAATTCAGGTTGTCCCCAGCGGGGCCGAGCTTGCAGAAAAGCTCAAGCCAGTAACCGCGAATGTATCGCTAGAGCACGATGGCAAGAAGATCCCCATCACTCCCTCTAAAGAGCTCTTGGAATTCTTTCACAAAATCCAAGCTGGCGCCGATCAGATGAAAAGTGACGACGAGCTCGCAAGCCAACTCCACTACCTGGGAGAATTGCTCATACGCACCCTTGAAGACATTCCCACCGACAAGGAGGTCTGGGCTAAGCCCAAGGAGCAAGTCATCACTGGCTGCAGCGAGGTAATCCAGTTTTTCCTCGGAGTAGCAGGTCCATTCGACTCATATGCCGCTAACGCAGCTAGGCACAAAGCCTTTAAATTGCTCACGGAAAAAATTCTACCGGCCCTGAGCGAAGAAACGACCATCTGCAACGATAACTCCATGAAACTGGCATACTTCCCGGCCGAGCTCCAAGGCAAAGTGGCTCACTGGCTGATGGAACCCCGTGATCTTAGTCGCCTCCAGCGCGAACAAGGGAAGCGTGGAATAGGCAGATTCTGCCTTGACCTCGTTAGTGAGTTGTGTCACAGGCAATGGAGTCGGGACAATGATGCCCATTTTCAGCCAGCCCAAATCAGTGATGGTGACATTGCAAGGGTTGTCATATCCTTCATTGAAATCAATTCTGAGCTGGTTTATCGTCTATCAGAAGGCCACTGCACCGTCGTGGTTCCCCACATGATCAGGGTTTTGTTTAGCGGCGAGCTCAGGACAGCGCTACTGGAGGCTCGTCAAAGCGCCACGCCCCAATTCGTGCCGGTGCCGCTGGCTCAAGATAACGGCCGAGGCGTCCTCTTGCCCAAGAACCAAAGCCTGATGTCGGCGTTTATCGTACTCTGGCCAAAATGGCTGATAGAACAAAGTAAAGAACCGATCCGCAAAAGGACCTGTCTCTGGCTTTAATCGCCACCAGATATTCGTCCACCGACGCCGCACTCCGACGTCGGTCTTTTTTATTTTCTGTTTTGTCATCCTGAACTCGTTTCAGGATCTAGCACCTGCCTGCCGGCAGGCAGGGATTCCGGATCGGGTCCGGAATGACAACAATTATTTGATGACTGTACCAACAAATTTTTTGCCGGCCAAAAACTTTTTCAAGTTTACTAAGTTACTGCCGTTTAAGACCACTAATTCCATTCGCCATTTTTGGGCTAGTTTAGAAGCGATCGGATCAAAAGGCACATGGGCGCCGGGCACCCAGACGTTGCCGACAATTTTTCTGAAAGCCGGCCAACCCATTTGCTTTTGCGGCTTGGCGTCTTTGAATTTCTTAGGGTCTTTGTCGTAAACATAAGTGATATTGGACAGGTTAATCACGGTTTTAGCGCCAAAAGCTTTAGCCGCCAAAACCGCGTCTTTATCCGAAGAAGAACCAGGCAGATAGCCAGCACCAACAATAACCCGGCGGCTGGTTTTAACCGATTTGGCCGGATCGCCTAAAATGCTTTCATAAGCATAATCGCCAAAAATGGCGCTGACCAGCTCGGCGTTAAGTCTGGTTGAAGCAATACCGACCCAGTCCAAATCGCGGCTGCTGACTTTGGCATTGACCGTTCTGGCGGCAATTTGGTGATGGCGAGAGGTGTTGCCACCGCCGGTGATAATAACCACCTTATTGCCATTTTTGATGTAATCCAAAATTACCTGGCGGAATTTTTTCAAAAAATTGACATCAAGATCTTCAGGAGCAATCAATGAACCACCTAAAGACATCACAATAGTTTTAGACATAAAGATAATTTATTAAATTCGAAATCCTAAATCCGAAACTCGAAACAAATTCAAATGCCCTAATAACCTAAATTTAAAACGTTTTGATAATTTGGATTTTTGTGATTTGGTAATTGTTTCGGATTTAGGATTTCGTGCTTAGGATTTTATTTAGTAGTATTTTGCTTTATTCGCCACGTGCTCTTCAAAAGTTTTACTATATATCGCCTGACCAGCCGGGGTAGTCAAAAAATACCAATAAGGATTAGCTGTCGGATAAACCGCCGCCAAAATGGCTGACAGACCGGGACTGGCGATTGGTCCGGGCGGCAAACCGCGGTAGCGATAAGTGTTATAAGGACTCTCCTTGGCTAAATCCTGGGCTGAGGCCCGGGGCGTTGATTTACCGGTAACATAGTTAACGGCGGAATCAGCCTGAAGCGCCACGCCGGCGTCAAGCCTTTTGTAAAAAATATCAGCGACCAGTTTGCGGTCTTTATCACTGGAGACTTCCTTTTCTATAATTGAAGCTAGCGTCAAAATTTCATGAATGGTTTTGCCTTGGCGCTTGATTTCGGCCCTGAGCTCTGCCGTCAACTTACTACTCATGTTGTCAAACATTTTTTTGACAATCTCTTCAGCTGTAGTATCACTATACACCCGATAAGTATCGGGAAACAAATAACCTTCCAAATCCAAGTTTTTCGGCTTATCGGCTAAAATTTCATACTCATTCCAAAAATCGGCTTTCTTTTGAACCGCGGTTAAAAAATCCCGGCTTTTGACTATCCCCTGATTTTCCAAGTAATTGGCAAAATCAGACAAGTTCCAGCCTTCAATAAAAGTCAAAGTTTTTTCTTTGGTTTGGCCCGGACCGGCGAACAAAGCATCGGCAATTTCTTTAGTGCTTAAATTAGGGGCTAAAAAATACTCGCCGCTTTTTAATTTGCTGCTAATCCCCTGCTGCCAGACATAAAACTGAAAGACCAACGGCCGGCGGATAAAATTATTCTGTTTTAGCTCCCGGCTGATATCCCGGCTCCCTTGGCCGCTAGTAACGGTAAAAGATTTTAACTCGGCATCAGAAGAAACCGGCATGTTCAAAGAATACAAATAATAGACCCAGACCGCCAGAAGAAAAAAAATAAAAAGTAAAAGTGCTTTACCTTTATTTTTCTTTTTCAATTTTCCCGGCAAAAAATTTATCATGGGTAATCTTTAAAAATATTATTCCAGCCCTAGCAACTGATTGATATTAGAACTGGAATTAGGTTTGTCAAGACCGCCAACGCCGTACTTCATTTCAATCTTATATTTTTCGCAAACTGCCGCTTCAGGAACAACTTTCTTTGAACTGCGGTCACCGCCGTTGGCAAAAATTAATTTATTCCCTCGGTGCTTTTGCGCTACTAGGGCTAAAGTTTTAGTGACCGGCGGATTTTGGTCAACGGAAAGAACCACTTCATCAACATCACGGATAGCTTTGACAATCTCGCACCTTTCTTTCTGGTTCATGATAATTTTGCCTTTTTTGATCTTTTGCTGCTTGTCGTTATTGACTATCACAATCAAATAATCGCCCAATTTTTTGGCCGCTTTAAAAAGACGAATATGCCCAAGATGGATGGGGTTAAAATAACCGCTGACAATTACTATGCTTTTCATATACGGTCTAATTGCTTATTTTATCAGCTAAAAAGTTAATTAGATTTTCCAACGACGGATAGTTTTTAAACTTTTCTAACAAAATCTTTCTGGTTTCCGCCGGTTCATGAGGCTCTTCGTAAGACCGCGGCGAACTTAAAGCGTCAAAAGAATCAATCACCGAAATCATCCTGGATATTTCCGTAATCATTGCTTCAGTTTCTGGATCAGGATCTTTTTTTAATTCAGCTTCAAAAGGATAGCCTTCGGAATAAAAATGATGCCGCATGACAATTTCAGAAATTACTTCAGCCATTACCTGACGATCAGACTCAGTATCCATGGCGCGCGAAATTTCTAGGCAAATATCTTTGCTCCGTTGAGGATGGGCCCGAATTTCTTTTCTTTTTTCATCAGTTAAGGGGCCGCGACCGGTCAAAGTTTCCGGGCTGACCGAAGTTTTGCCAATATCGTGCAAAATAGCGGACAAAAGAAAAATCTTTTTTCTTCCCGCCTGTTCTTCTGGCGCCAGCGACTTAACCTCTTCTGAAACGGAATAGTACTCGTCAAAAACAATTTCAGACAAATGTGCTACATCAAAAGAGTGTTTATATTGACTCTCAAATTTACCCCTGGGTATCAAGCCTTCTTCTACCTTAAGTAACTCCACCATTTTTTTATAAACTTCCGGCGTGTTCATGACTAAATCCCAAACATAAGGACTGATTTCAGCTTGGTTACTAGTCTCGGCAATTTCTCTTCTAAGAGGATTGCTGTCTGCTTCTGGTGACGACATAGTTATCAATCAATTATTAGCGGGACAAAGACAAAACCAGGATAGATATTTTGTTGATACTTGTTTTTTTCTGTCCGTTCAATCAGCCTAAGATCTTGAGCCATAGTGGGAATGACCAAGCGGCCATTGATTGTCAGCTGACTGGTTAATTCATCAGGCACTTCAAAAGCGGCGGCGGACACTAATATCCTATCAAAGGGAGAGAATTCTTTCAATCCTTTTGATCCGTCTTGGTAAAAAAACTCAACGTTATTGAATTGATATTTTTTGACGTTAGTCTGGCCGAATTCTTTTAGAGCCGCTACTCGCTCAATAGCAAAAACTTGACCGCTAGGGCCGACAATTTCAGCTAAAAGGGCCGTGGTCCAGCCCGAACCGGAACCGATGTCTAAAATTTTTTGGCCTTCAGCCGGTACCAAAAGTTCAAGCATAAAAGCCACGGTTAACGGTTGAGAAATTGTTTGGCCGTGACCGATAGGCAAAGGAGCGTTAATTGATTCTTCTTCTACCAAATCAGACGGCAAAAAATCACGCCGCTTTATTTTCTTAAAAGCTTTGATAATCGCCGGGGTTTTGAGGTAACCTTGGCTGATTAATTCTTGAATCAATTCGGTCATAGCCAATGCCAGCTAATGATTAAAAGCAGTAAACCGAAAATAACTCGGTAATAGGCAAAAACTTTCAAGGAATGGTTTTGCAAAAACCGCAAAAAATATTTAATAACATAGTAGCCGCTGATAGCGGCAGCTAGAAACCCCAGACTTAAAAGCCAAAATTGGTTTAAATCAACGCCCTGACCGACAAATAAATCATAAGTTTTTTTAACTCCCGCGCCAAAAACCACTGGCATGGAAAGCAAAAAAGAAAACCGGGCGGCGGCCTGGCGGTTCAGTTTTTGGGTTAAACCTGCTATAATAGTGATACCCGACCGCGAAACTCCGGGAATCAAAGCCAGGGCCTGGGCCAAACCCATAACCAAAGCGTCTTTAAAAACTAACCGATCTAAAGATTTTATTTTCTGACTAAAATGGTCAGCCAGATACAAAATTACGCCGACTAAAATCAGCATAGCCGCGACCAGTTGAGTTGACCGAAAAACCGTTTCAATCAAATCCTGCCACAGATAGCCGGCCAAAGCGGCCGGAATAGTGGCGGCAAATAAATACCAGGCCATTTTCTGATTAACATCATGACCAAGATTCCAATCAAAAAAACTGGCAAAAAACGCTTTAAAATACTTAACGACTTCCGGCCAAAAAAATAGAAGCAAAGCCAAAAACGTGCCTAAATGCAAAACCACGTCAAAAGCCAAATTATCAATAAAATCAAACTTTAAAAAATCGTGAAGCACGACCAAGTGACCGGAGCTGGAAACCGGCAAAAATTCCGTTAAACCCTGGATCAGACCGGCGATAATGGCATACAAATATTCCATAAATACCAATTATAAATTCTAAATTTTAATTAAATAAGCCAATTTTAAATATTTAATTATTGCGACTTTATTTAAAATTTAAAATTAGATATTTAAAATTAAACCCTATGGATTACTCTTATATCATTATACCACTAATTGTCCTCATTACCGCCCAGGCGCTGAAACTTTTAACTGATCGCGTCAATGGGAATTTCAACCTCAGAAACATTTTCATTTCTTACGGTGGCATGCCCTCGGCCCACACCGCTTTTTGCGTTTCGATCACTACCCTGCTTGGCTTGCGGCTTGGCTTTGACGCGCCAATTTTTGCCATGGCTTTAGTTTTTACTTTGATCGTGATGCGCGATGCTTCAACTTTCCGGCAACTGCTGGGCAAACAAGCAAAAGTTTTTAACCGTTTCATCAGCCAATTACCCAGCTCAGAAACTCAGGATATTCCCCGCTTCCAGGAAAACCTGGGGCACACTATCTTAGAAGTCGTGGCCGGCGCGGTTTGGGGTATTGCTATCACCTATTTCCTTAACCTGCTCTAACTATTGACTCAAACTAGCATTGAATGCTACTATTCTTCTACCCAAATATTACTCAAGAAAGGAAATCTAAAGTGAGTTGCTCATTATTTAGCGATCGTGCGGCACAGCGAGAATGGCAAGAATATTGGCGTCAGCACCCTTCTTTGCCCGCATCCCGCCAGGAAAACCTTACCGGCGGAGCCTTTAGTTTTAAGCCAGCACCAGACAGACCTGGTTCACCAATAAAACCAACAATCAGGCGTCAGGCCAGTTCTCTGAATATGGCCTCGTGGCCAATCAATCGCCCATAATTCCCCTGGACGATTTTTTTTACTTCATCGGTAATGTTAATAACATCGCAAAAACCGTTAGTCGAAACGCTAAATTGTTTTGTCGCAATCATATTTGACGAATAAAAATATTAATGCTATAAAAAAGACCTAAAGTCTAATTCCATCGGACAGGAGGAAAAAGTCAGATGGACTTATTCACCGCTTTGAGAGAGCATCGCCTCCGGATTGGAGCTGGCCTGCACTTCAGATATTCCTCTGACGAACACTTCAGGCGTTCCTCTGACGAACTGGCCGGCCTGGTGGTCAGCGACATTCTTCAAGACGGTATAAGTATTGAAGCCAGAACCAGCCACAGTCAAATTGTGCGAATCTACGACCCGGCGATTTTAAGCCCAAGCCGCTGCGGCTGCGGTTTCAGTACCGAGGAGTTTCAACTCCTCTAACCAGCAATGGCAAATTGTTCTTTAAATCTCACAAATAATCCGACGGAGACCTTGCGGCCTCCTTTTTTTACCTAAAATTGACTTTCAAAAGAATACATGATAAAAAGATATAACTCTGCCCTTTTTTCGAAATCATTGATATAAGGGGGTAAGCACCAATGCAAAAAGTCCGTTTTATCAGCGTTCCTCCCGTCTGCTCTTTCTTAGTTCCACGTGATATGGAACAAATCTGGCTTGGTTTAGTGGTTTCCGCTCATAACGGAATCCAGACAATAGGCAAAAGCCCTTTATCGGATGGAGTAAAAGGAGTTGTTGTCCCGGTAGCAAACGCCCTGCTAGCTCTAGCTAGGCGTGATCGAGCTCTTGCCAAGCACTGCCGCGAAACTTTGCGGCAAGTCAATGTTAAGTTCTTGCTTATTGACCCGGAAGACTGCGAGCCAGCCAAATCCCACCCCCGTCCCCTGCGTTCATCCCTCCCGTCCTAGGGAGGATTTTTTTACCTTTGATTTTAATGTTGGCACGAATTACAAAAATGCGTGCCTCGGCCATTAAGCTTAATTTTGTGAATCAGGCCACGGCATCTTTTACATTTTTGTTTTTGCCGACCGTAAACTTTTAAATATGGTATCATACCGCCCTGACTGCCATCAAGCTGAACATAGGTATCAGCCGAAGTACCCTTTTTATCAATGGCCAGCTTTAAAATTTTGGGGATTACTAAAAACAATCTCTTTATTTCCTGTTCTTTGAGCATCCTGGCAATCCGGGTTGGCAAAATTTTTGCCGCAAAACAGCTTTCATCGCAATAGATATTGCCTAAGCCTGAGATTAAAGTCTGGTCCAGCAAAATTTGCTTGATTTTCCGATTAGGATATCGCTGTAAAATCTCAGTAAACTTTTTAAGGGTGAAATCTCTGGTGAACGGTTCTATGCCGAAATCACTTACTAACTTATCAGCTTGCAACTTACTAACTAATTTCACCCAGCCGAACTTGCGTAAATCATTAAAAAACAGTTTTGCCCCGTCGGAAAAAGAAAAAATATAATGGGTGAATTTATTGGGCAAATTATCCAAGCCGCCTTTTTGAGGATGACCGCCGGCTATTAGCTTGTAGCTGGTAGCTGGTAGCTTTTTAGGTTGATAAATCAACTGGCCGGTGAGTTTAAGGTGAATCAATAAAAAATTACCGCCGGACAATTTGATGATTAAAATTTTAGCCCGGCGCCTGATGTCTAAAATTATTTTGCCTTTGATTTTAGTTTTTACCGTCGAAGCGGAAGGTTTGACATTTTTTGGCCAATCCGTCCAAAAATCTTTCACCGTCTTAGCCTTGACCGCTTTGGTTAATTCCCGACGCAAAGTTTCTACTTCCGGCAGTTCTGGCATAAGTTAGCTTAAAAAAAATTTTAATGTTTTTTGTTGTATTTAACTAAGAGTTTATCTAAAAAATTAACCAAAGGCGTACGCCAGTTATCTTCAAGCTGAGTGCGTAAAAACTTAACTAATTTTTTATCCTCAACGGATAATTTTTTAGATTCCAGCTGCGAAATTTTATCAAAGATTATAAAATCCTTTTTTTCCTTAAAAACGTATTTCTTTTGCTCGCGATTGCTTGGTTTTCTCATATTGCCATCATTAATTGCAATTTCTCCAAAAGAATCGGCAATTGATAAAAGCCAGCTTTATCGTTTAGATGGCCGGCGGATTTTAACACGACTAGTTCCGCTCCTAGTTTATCACGCAAAATTTCCGCTTGAGCTAAGGGAACGTAATGATCATTATCAGAATTAATAGCCACAAATTGTTGGGCACTATTCTTGACTTTTTGGTAATCAAGAGGGGTTTGAAAAAAATTATCAATCTCTTGATAACCGATTGATTCCGAAAACCCAGCCACCATGACCACGCCGCCGACTTTAACGTCTGGCTTTGCCACTTCAAGGAAACGCAATATCGTCATAACTCCCAGACTGAAATAGTTTGAAATGACTTACTATCGCGATATAGGATAAGGCTAACACGAAAAATACCGCAAGTCCGATGAGAATCGCTTTATGTGGTCCGATTCTAGGAGAAAGATATGCCACGGCGAGCATATATGGTATCCAAGATACAATTGTTCCGACAAGCACAAACCAGGCGTGTTGCCCAACAGCCACGCCACCTTTTGATTGACCAATGAATAGATATGCCACCAGAGTAAAAACCGGAATGAGCGTGGCAAATCCGGACAACAGTCGATTATTACTTTCTTCCAAAGCAACAATAAGCGTGGTAAAGATACCGCCGGTTACGAAGTAGATGATAAAATTTGGTAAGCCCATAGTTTACATGAAGGTTATTCTTTTGATTATCCTTAGCAGAACCCGCGCGGCGAACCGCCCCAGCCATGAATAATGATAATTTTCTTTTCTGGTTTATGATGCTCCATGGCACTTCTTGGTTTTTATTCCTCCTTTCTTAAAGGAGGTGGCGAGCTGGCGAGCCGGAGGATTTTTAGCAAGGTATATTACTGACTTCTCTTATACCCACCCCACCTTAGTCCTCCCCTCTAAAGAGGTGAGGAAAAAATGGACTACTCCTCGTGGCACTTTTTGAATAAATCTCCCAAGACTACTTTGTCTTCCTCGATTAGTTTAGGTTCGTCAGAGACTTCTTGTTCACTAAAGTACCGACCATAGTCCCCTTCCAAAATTTGTATCTTCTGCTCAAAACTATCATCTACTTCAAGGATAAAAATATGCTTGATACTTCGCTCAAATTCATATTTTCCAAAAAAGCTATAACCAGCTGGCACCAAATTAATCTCCTCTCTCATCTCCCTTTGCAGCGCTTGTTCTGGATTTTCGTCGTTTTCTAAGCCACCGCCAAAAAATCCAAAATAATCAGGCGATCGTTTAGCATCTTTTGATCGTTTTTGCAGATACACTAAAATTTTATCGCCCTCTATTTTATACGGTATTAATATCGATGTTTGCCTTTTATTTTCCATGACACTTCTAGCATTTATTGCTGATGCCCAAAAATTTTCAACCACAACTTTTTAAAAAAAGGTACGGTCAAAGTTGAGATCATAAAAGCCACGGCCGGCACGATAGCATTAAGCCAGGGCTGGGTGATGTCAATTGCCCGAAGATAAACACCAATGGCTAGATAAGTAAAAACTAAAAGTAAAATCCGCCGAGTCCAGCTGGTTTCCCAAGCCTTATCCTGTTCAACTTTAAGGTTTCTTTCTTCTATTTTTTGGATTCGTTGTTCCAGATTATCCATATTATTTTTCATTACACTTCTTAATTTTGTTTCTGTGTCCGCAGGACTATCTTAATCTCCTTTAACGATTTTCTTCTCGATTGCACCAGCAAATAATCTATAGGCCGGCCGATTTTCTTTCTGATAGACTATTTGAATGCCGAGCACTGTTTTGCATCGTTTGCAAATAAGATTCTTACCTGCGAGATTTCCAGGAGCAACGATCCGATCAAGATAAAGACGTTTCAGAATTCCTGGACCATCTTTCTGATAAATCATGAGCCGAGTTTTGCACTTTTCACAACTCAGTGATAGCCACCGAGAGTAACCACCTCGATTCTTCTTAAATCTATCGCTCTTGAATGCAAGTTTTGCGCTCATATTCTTAGTCCTACGCCCCGTGGCACTTTTTAAATTTTTTGCCACTACCGCATGGACACGGGTCGTTGCGGCCAACTTTCTGGCCTTGATAGTGAGTGGTGTCGTCAGTCGGCAGCTGCGACTGGCGTTTTGCCACTTCTTTTTGCTGAGGCGTGGCTTGGTTTTGACTAATAGCGGCAATGGCGGACTGGCCTTCAGCCATAGTTTTAGCCGGCGCCTGGAAAGTGGCGTGACTGGCCGCCTGCTGCATGACACTGGGCGCCATCTGGGTGGCCACGCCGACTTTGAAAATGCTGTAAACCACCTGCTTTTGAACTAAAGCCAAGAGCTCTTTAAATAAACCATAAGCCTCGCGTTTATATTCCACCAACGGATCGTGCTGACCATAAGCGCGCAAACCAATGCCGGTGCGCAGATGATCAATCGCTTCCAGATGCTCAATCCACAAAGTATCAATGCTGCGCAGCATAATGCCTTTTTCCACTTGCCGCATTGCCTCTGGACTGCCGGCCGACTGATTGATTCTATCTTCTGTTTGGCTATAATAATCAACGGCCAATTTATAAAGATAGCCGATCAACTTACCCCGAGAAGTTTTGTCTTCAATACTGGTGCCGGCTTCTTGAGCAATATCGCTGAGTTTCAAGCGAACCGCGGTGGGTATGGGGAAAATGGTGTTAACCACTTCGTAAATTTCTTCAATGTTCCAGGTATTTTCGTCGTCAGAAGCGGTATGAAAATTGACCACCGCCTTAATTTCTGACATCACTAAAGTCAAAACCTTGTCTTTCAAATCCGACAAAGTTAGAATTTCTTTGCGTTTTTTGTAAATTGTTTCCCGGTGCTTATTAATAACATCGTCATACTCAACCAAGTGTTTGCGAATGTCAAAATGGTGGCTCTCCACTTTTTTTTGAGCCGCTTCCAGCGACCGGGAAATCAGCCGATTTTCAATCGGCATATCGTCGGGTACTTTCAGCCGTTCCATTAGGCCTTTCATCCGGTCAGAACCAAAAATCCGCATCAAATCGTCATCCATGGAAACATAAAACTGAGTTGAACCCGGATCCCCTTGCCGGCCGGACCGGCCGCGCAGCTGATTATCAATCCGGCGCGATTCATGCCGCTCGGTGCCGATGATGTGCAGACCGCCCAGGTCTTTAATTTTTTGTTCTTCAGCCGGATCAGACGGATCCCCACCTAATTTAATATCAACGCCGCGACCGGCCATGTTAGTGGCCACCGTGACCGCTCCCAGTTTGCCGGCCTGGGCAATGATTTGGGCTTCTTTTTCGTGCTGCTTGGCGTTAAGCGTCTGAGCCTGAATGCCTTCGCGTTCAAGTAAAGCGGCCAGCCGCTCGTTTTTTTCAATAGAAATTGTACCGATTAAAATTGGCTGGCCGGTTTGGTGCCGCTCCCGGATCTCTTGAGCCACCGCCTGGAATTTTCCTTCTTCATTTTTATATATCCGATCAGCCAAGTCCGTCCGGACCATTGGTTTATTGGTCGGAATAACCGTCACTTCCAAATTGTAAATTTTAAAAAATTCCTCGGCTTCAGTCGCGGCCGTACCGGTCATGCCGGCTAGTTTTTTATAAAGCCGGAAATAATTTTGAAAAGTAATAGTCGCCAGTGTCCGGCTTTCTCTTTGGACTTCCACGTCTTCTTTAGCTTCAATGGCCTGATGTAGCCCTTCGCTGTAGCGCCGGCCATACATCAGCCGGCCGGTAAATTCATCAACAATAATCACTTCGCCGTCTTTAACCACGTAATCGCGGTCTATTTTAAACAAAGCATGGGCGCGCAAAGCCTGCTCAATGTGATGAACTTCCGATATGCCGCGGTCAGTATAAATGTTTTCCACGCCTAAAAGCTTTTCCATTTTGTTAATGCCTTCTTCGGTCAACGTGGCTGCCCGCATTTTTTCATCAACGTTATAATCTTCGCCTTCCTGCAGTTTAGTGACTAGTTTGGCGAACTGATGATACTTTTCTGTGGATTCCATGTCTGGCGCTGAAATAATCAGCGGCGTGCGCGCTTCATCAATCAAAATACTATCCACTTCGTCAACAATGGAATAATGCAAATCCCTCTGAACCATCTGCTCAACAGTCTGAACCATGTTGTCACGCAGGTAATCAAAGCCAAACTCATTGTTAGTGCCATAAGTAATGTCGGCGTTGTAAGCAACTTTGCGGCTGACCAGTTTTAAATGACTCAGACGCTCATCCTGATGACTTTCGTTAACGTAACTGGGATCAAAAATAAAAGCCTGGTCATGGACAATCACGCCGCTGCTTAAACCAAGTAAATGATAAATCGGGCCCATCCAGCCGCAGTCCCGACTGGACAAGTAATCGTTAACCGTCACCAAATGCGCCCCTTTGCCTTCCAGAGCATTAAGGTAAAGCGGCAAAGTCGCAGCTAAGGTTTTGCCTTCGCCGGTTCTCATTTCCGCGATTTGGCCGCGATGCAGCGCCATACCGGCGACCAATTGAACGTCATAATGCCGCTGGCTTAGCGTCCGCCGGCTCGCTTCCCGAACACAGGCAAAAGCTTCCGGCAAAATGTCATCCAGACTTTTGCCGGCTTGGAGTTGTTTTTTGAATTCCTCGGTTTTTTCTTTAAGTTGCTGATCCGACAAAGCGGTGATTGAGGCTTCCAATTGGTTGATTTGTTTAACTATTGGTGAAAGCTGCCGCAGGAATTTTTCATTGGGGTCCCCGAAAATTTTTTTTACTATACTCATAGAATAAAATAAGAATGTCTGTTTATTCTAATTATAATCCTCGTCTCGCCCCGCTCTCAGTTTTGGCAATAACGACGTTACTAAAAACAGTAAGCCGCAGGCGACTCCGGGGAATAACCTATGAAAATCCTGGATAAAATTATTCGGACTGAGGGCGGGGTCCCCGAAAATTTTTTTTACAAAACTCATAGGTAGGTATTTTAATGCTTTTACAGTATATAGTAAAGTCTAATATTTGACAAGGTTATAAAAATATGCTATAGTTTTAACGATTCCGTTTTACAAAAGGAGATGCAACATGGAAAAGAAGCATGCTATTCTGGTCGTTGACGACGACCCGAGTAGTCTCTCGATGGTCAGGCTTGCACTAGGACCACTAGTGCAAGCCGACCTTATACATGAAGCAAGAGACGGCCAGGAAGGCCTAGATTGCTTCCATGCCCTTGCCCTTTCGAGTGACAAGCATATCGCGTTGGTTTTGACCGACGGCAAAATGCCCAGAAGAAACGGCTATCAACTCATTGAAGCGATCCGGGCGCTGCACCCAGATGTCCTGCTCCTGCCGATCATCTTGATGAGCGGTAGCTTACCAGGCGCCACCACGCCAGCCGGCATTAATGCCTTCGTCCACAAACCGTTGGATATGGCATATTTTCTGCCGGTGTTTCAGCATTGGTACCAGATGTCTATCCAGGCGGCGAAAAACGGCCACCGTTTGGCCGGGGCCGCTCACTGAGATAGATGAGGCGCCACTGCGCCTCGTACTCGACTGAAGCCACGTCAAAGCGGGCAACTAACCAATCCAGGACGGAGAAGTTAGTGCCCGCTATTTTTTTATTGCCGAATGAAGTGAGTAAAATACAAAAATAAAATTTTTGGATTTCCGAGCGAATGAAGCAAAGAGGATTAGCGCCTCTCTCTCAATTCCGAATTTTTACCGCCAGAATTCTTGCCCCTGTCATTCCCGCGAAAACGAAAATCCAGAACGGGATAAACTCCAGCGGGAATCCAAAAGTTATAACAAGAAACCCTGGCTGCCCCGATTAAATCGGAGTATGACAAAAAAAGTATAATATGATTTGTGCCAGCCTGAGGCTAGTACGCCTTAAAATTATATTACCCGACTTTAGTCGGCTTCTTTACGCCCACTGAAGTGGGGTAATTTTAATTAAATACTAACCCCACGCCCCTTTACGGAGGGGGTGAGGGTATTCGTCCGCCTCGGCGATGCCGAAGGCGAGAAGGGTAGATTCGTATAAATCCTTAGATTAGTATCGCGTTATTATGTTGACTAAATTCAGACAATTATATAAGCTGACGTTATCAACCTGACCTTTTCACCAATCAAACCAATTGAACGAGCAAATACCAAAGGAGGCAAACCATGCCCAGCAGAGACGGACCGGTAATAATAGTCAGCCATCCGGAGAAAAGTGTCGCTAACATGATCAGCCTGACCTTGCGCGGCAGTGGATTTGAGGCCATTGCCGTTGAGCCTCAAGATGGCCAGGGTTTAGTCGAGCTGGTTCTAACCACCGGCCAGCAGATTCAGCAGATCGGCCGCCGTCTGGATCTGATCCTGACGCCTGACCATGAGCACTTCCCCTGTCTCAAAAGCGTCAGAGACCGGCACGCTCCCCAAGCCCGAATCGTCGTTACGACAGATAATCAGTTGGCGTTTAACCCCGACCACCAAGCACAACTGAAGGCGTTGGGCGCTGATGCGGTCTTCCATCACGGCATCATTTACCCAAATGGCCATTTTGTCAAAGTCATGCGAACGTTGGCTCAAGCTGTTCAAGCTTAGGGGATGCAAAAATGCCCCAGTCAATAACCCCACCGGCTCATTAAAAACCACTCGTCTGACCCAGCCAGAGATCAGAAAAACCGACCCTTGCGGCCGGTATTTTTTTACCCTCACCCCTAACCCCTCTCCCTGTCAGGGAGAGGGTGCCTCGAGTTCACCGAGAGGCGGGTGAGGGCATCAGTAGATTCGCATACATTCGTAGATTAGTATCATGTTCCTAAAACCCAATGAACTGAACTTCTTCTTGGAGTTGGATGCCTAATTGATTGCGCACTCGCATTTTTAAATCAGACATCAGCATAATCACTTGATCGGCTCTAGCCTGACCGATATTTACAATAAAAGCACCATGCTTTTCCGAGACCTGGGCCCCA
>Ga0209542_10002509_pt1 | contig 40938 bp, 48 predicted proteins | sample RifCSPhighO2_01_FD_184028 | JGI IMG/M metagenome (GOLD analysis project Ga0209542, IMG submission 184028) | Soil microbial communities from Rifle, Colorado - Rifle CSP2_plank highO2_0.1 (SPAdes) (version 2) | ecosystem: Environmental > Terrestrial > Deep subsurface > Rock core/Sediment ... | reverse complement strand
CTGAGCAGTTCGCCTTGTACCTATTTCTAAGCCAACGACTTGCATGTCTAAACGCAAACCAGAGAGCCGCAGCCGCCAGCAGGATCAACTGGATTTAAACAATATCATAACTTCATCGAATTAACGACGCGTTCAATTGCGCAATTTGTTTATAAGAAAACAAATCACTTCACACGATAATCCTAACTAACGACTTTATCAACTACTATTATTAGATCATAAAGAAATTTATTTCTTTTACTGACTCTCCTAAAGGAGATGTCATAAGAATCAGGTGATTCTTGAAGTAAGAAGAAACTTGGTTCTTTTTATAAAGAAGTAACAACTAGATGACTGCTTTTACATACATCATACCTTAATGCCAGGTCTGTAAAAACATGACGTGCATGTAGCTAAGGCACTCATCTTAATTACCATTTGTGGTAATAGAACACTAATCTTTTAGTTTATAAACCTTTTTGTTAAGTTTCTGTTTTAGAAAAACAAAAGGTGAGCTCAAAAATCAATTCGTCGACGAATCATATGCAAAATTCTTAAACATCTCTGAAAAAGTGTGAAACCAACTTTCGTTATTTCTTCTTTCTGGGGGATTTAATTTTCTTCCGGTGTAAGATTGAACTTCAAATGAGAATATCATTCTGCCATCCTGGGTCTTTTGTGGTACCACTGTATACAGAATATCACTCCCCCTTTCTCTTTTTACTGCCCATATAAAGTTACTTCCTTCGGGTTTCCTACTCCAAAGTTCTCTCGGTGGGAGATCGAAACCTAAGTTTATTAAATAATTCTCAGCCATTTCAATATCAAACTCTTTATTTAAAATTACAGTTTTTCTTTCAAGACCATCCGAACTTATGGGTTCTAACTCCCTTTCCGCCAATTCTTTCATATTATTCCCATGTAGATTTAGTATAAATATTTTGTGAAATCTCCCGTTTTTTGGACGGATTTAGATTTCTTTTCCACCATAACACAAAATAATAATTAATCACCTCTTTTTATATTGGAGTTATTTTATTAATAATCTTCACTAAATTCTGCACAGCAGGCAATTTTGCCAATTTTACCATAAAGAATAAACTTTAAAAATAAAAAATTATTATATTTATAACTACGTGTTAATTTCCGTCAACCAGTATTTCCTGAAGTCGGGAAATTGCTTGAGGGATAAAAAACCGTAGATCTACAAATAAAAAGGAGATTCAAAAAGAACCAAGGTTCTTTTTATTTAAGATGGACCCAAATTCAATGCAAAAGAGGATGCAGGAAATTCAGCAGAATAAGGATTTCGGCGATGCTTTTTCGAAGATCGTTTCTGGTGGAAAGTATGGGTATAAGGCCGTAATTGAAACAAGGCAAGTTGTTATCCAATGCAAGGGCTGTTACACAGTTCTCGAGCCTTCCATGAAATTCTGCCACGAATGCGGATTAAAAAGGGAAGATAGAAATTAATTGTTTCAAAAGATTACACATATCTTAATAAATAAAATCTTTTTCTATTCTTAATGCCAGAAGAGAAGAAAAGAGACAGTGACGGAGGAGATAGGTATAAGTCCGGATCGCCAGGAGAACAGAGGAGAGAGATTGTTGATGGTGCTGACAGGTATAAACCGTTGGGCTTGCCGCCAAGAAGAGAATATCTTCCTTCACTTAATCCGTTAGGTTCTGTCCAACAGGGTTTAAGAGATCTGAATATAGACGCTAAAACATTAAACGAATCAGAATTCTTGTCTATTGAAGGCTTAATAAAATACGTTTCTGGGGTATCTGGCTCTGACTCAAGTGATTATTTCAGAAATTACGGCTTTTTACCAATAGAAATAATAGATGACAAAAATAATTTAAAAATTATTGTTTCGTTTAAGGGGGAAAGAAGGGGCATTCCAGTAAATATTGAAGACACTCTTGAACAATATAGAGAATTTATCCAATTGACTCGATCAGGAAAAACCAAAGTTGATTATTTATTGCTCTCTGATTCTGAATTTGATGAAGTTTACAAATTAGCTATGAATAAATCAGAAAGGGAATTATTTTTGCAGCAGATAGATGATGAAAAGTCGGCAGAAAATGCGTTTTATCGTTTGATTTCTGCCGCCGTAACTAGGGGAGTTTCCGACATTCATCTAGAGCCTGGAACAGAAAGACATCAGGTAAGATTTCGTGTTGATGGCGTTTTAGAAGCACAAGATTACAATTTGAATGACAGTCTGTTTAGAAGGATAACGAATGTTGCTAAAACAAAATCAGGAATGGATATTTCTAAAAAACTAATTCCTCAAGACGGATCTGCGAGATTTGATGAAGTTACCGATAAGTATCCGTTACTTAGGGGAACAAATATAAGAACTTCTTCTTTACCTACAAGCAATGGAGAGAAAGTTGTTCTTAGAATCTTGCAATCCGAAGGCAAGCTAATTTCTTTAAATCAACTGGGTTTTCCAAAAGAGGATTATGAAAAAATCAGAGCTCAAATATCTAATCCAAGTGGTTTGGTTCTCGTTACTGGCCCAACAGGATCAGGAAAGACTACAACATTATATTCTATTCTTAATGAATTAAAAAATCCAGAGATAAATATAACTACTGCAGAAGATCCAATTGAAATTACTCTTGAAGGAATTGTTCAAACTTCAGTAGATTTAGCTGTTGGAAGGGGGTGGGGAGAGATTTTAAGGGGGATATTAAGGCAAGATCCCGACGTTATTTTGATAGGGGAAGTAAGAGATAGTGAAACAGCGAGATTGGCTATGAGGGCTGCCAATACCGGACATTTAGTTTTAACTACTCTTCATACTAATGACTCAATTGCTTCTCTTATAAGACTGTATGATCTTGGTGTAGAAAAATCCCAGATTGAAGCTTCATTAAAAACAGTAATCTCACAAAGACTTGTAAGAAAGTTATGTTCTAAAGAGGAATGCAGAGAGTATTACGACCCCAAAGAAGATATTGACGAATTAAATTTAGATGTTGAGGGAGTTAATATTAAATTACTTCAACCAAAGACCAAAGTGGAAAAAATTTGTTCCGTGTGTTCTAGCACTGGTTACAGGGGGCGGACAGTTGTTCCAGAAGTTTGGGTGGTGGGAAGAGAAGAAAGAGAACTTATAGCCGAAGGCGTACAATCTCAACAACCTTACCTTGAGACAGCATCGAAAAATAAAATGGATTTCTTACCTGTTTCGGGAATGAAAAAAGTCTTGTCAGGAGAAACAACTATTCGAGAATTAAAAAGAGTTATTTCACTCGACGAGTTCTCAAGGAACGGAAGTATTTTAGAAGAATTAATAAAAGGTTATAATTCTAAGTTTAACTTGGCTAGAAGAGTTGGGAGCGGTTAGTTTATTTTTCATAAATAATCTTCTATGTCTATATCAGAGCCAGATTTTTTCCTTAGATTTTCTTTAGCAGTATTCACAATTATGTCTGCAACTTTTTCAGGCTTTACGCCTCTAAAATTTGTCATTTGCGTTGCTGTTGTTCCGGGATTTACGCAATAAACTCTTATACCCGTTCCTTCCAATTCTTCAGCGATTGTTTGTGTAAAACCTCTTACTCCAAATTTTGTTGCGCAATAGACGCTAAGGGTAGCATGTGCCGTTTTTCCTGCGCCTGAAGAAATGTTAATTATTATTCCATCACCTTGCCCTTTCATAACAGGTAAAACAGCTTTAGTCATCTTAATCAAACCTTTAAGATTGACTTCTATTTGACTGTCAATTTCTTTCTCGCTTATTTCAGAAATATCTTTCCAAGATATAACTCCCGAATTATTAACCAGTACGTCTACTCCTCCGAATTTGTCAATAACTTTTTCAACGCATGTTTTTATAGAGTTCGCGTCTGTCACATTCAATGGCAAAACCAAAGTTTCATTAAATGTTTTGCACAGTTTTGAGACTCCTAAAGCATCTTTTTGGTGGTTATAGTGTGTTACAACAACCTTAGCCCCCTCTTTAGCAAACGCAACCGCTGTTTTAGCTCCAATTCCTTGGCTGCTTCCTGTAATAAGAATGACTTTATCTTTTAGCTGCATAAATCATAATAATATTTATAATTTAACTACTTTATGAAAACTCACTGCGGGACATTTAACATGAAATTTGCAACATATAATATTATGTTTGGGATGAGGGGAAATTCCTTATTGCTAAACGTACTTGGTCATTTCGCAATCCACGGAGTCCACTCTAGAAATCTTACAGATTATTTAAGCCGATATAACAAACAGGCGGTACAATTAGCTTTAGAAACAAATGCAGAAGTCATTTCTTTTAATGAAGTTTTGGGAACTTTGAGAAATGATGAAATTATAAATCAGTTTAGAAAAAATGATTACAATTTTTTTTCTTGGGGTGCAGCAGGGCATTATTCTCAGCCTTTAGATATTGGAACGTTAATTGCATCCAAGAAAGAATTTGAAAGAATTCCTTTTTATTTGCCAATGGCCAATAAGATGGGTGGGGGAGCAGGGGCATGCGCGATTTATCTTAAGGATAAAAATATTGTTTCTTTAGCAGTGCACTTTGGCTTAAAAGAAAAGATAAGAGTAAAGCAGATTGAAGCAGTTGTAGATTTTCTTGAAAAGAAAAAATCAGAAGGAAGAAGAATTGTTTTAATGGGGGATTTTAATTCTGATGAATATACTTTGAATGAGGATGAAAGGTTCAAAAGACTCGGTCTAAAGTCTGCAAACGAAATTCCCACTTTTCAATTCATGGGAATAATTACACCAAATAAATCTATTGATAATATTTTCTATGGCCCAAGATTAAGATTAAAGGAGAGGGGAGTTAGTGGGGGTTATTCAGATCATAAATTGGTGTGGGCTGATTTAGAATGAAAAGCAAGAATTATATAATGTTTTCGCTTACAATTAATATGAAAAAAAGAGTAAGTGTCTGGGATATTCTATTTTGGATTGCAATGATTGTTTTAATTGCTTTTATTATTGGAAAATTGACTGGTTTAATCAACTCTCCAGAATGGGTTGATTTAATTCCATTAATAACCCTTGTATTTTTAATAGGTGCATTTTATCAAAAAGTTACTAGCTTTATGGATGTAATGTATAAAAGAACAGACTATCTAAAAAATGAATTGGATGATATAAAAAATAGAATTAATTAAAATGCCATTAAAAAAAGAGAAATTAATGAAATAAAACGAGATTAAGAACCATCGTAGTCAGTTGGAGGAAGGGGGGGCCTAGGCTCAATAAAATGTATGCCTTCAAGATATTCATCCTCCCTTAATTTTTGCTGTTCATATGCTGAAGTACCCCTGTGTTTTAACTCACTTTGAATAACTTCCCGATCTCTTGGGGTGAGATTATACCAATTATTCCTATCATTTATTGCTTCAGCCAAATTACGAGCATCCCAGGTTGACCATGGTCGGGTAACTCTGTTTCTTCTAAATAGGCTCATTTTATTTACTAAATTTCAAAGAATTCCTAACTTTTAAATATTATCGTTCCTACAGATACATATGCCTTTAAAACTTTCCGAATACAAAAATAAAGAGTTATTATATGTAATACAATTTCACAGAGCTAGCCACGACCATTGGGACTTCAGATTAGAAATGAATGGAGTTCTAAAATCTTGGGCTGTGCCAAAATCTCCTGCAGATTTGAAAGAAGGAAAAAAACATTTGGCAATACAAGTTGAAGATCACGATTTGTCTTATGGTAACTTTGAAGGAGAAATAAAAGAAGGTTATGGAAAAGGAACTGTAAAGATGTGGGATAATGGAACTTATGTTCTAGAAGACAAAAAGCCAGACAAAATTGTATTTGAATTAAAAGGCAAAAAGCTCAAGGGCAAATACGTACTTTTAAAATTAAAAACAAATTATGGAAAAACAGATTCAAAATCAGGAAAGAATTGGTTGCTTATGAAGATGAATAATTAATTATTCCCCGTTATCAATATCTTCTTCACTCTTAGGTATACCATCTTCCATATAAGAGAATAATGGCATGGATTTTCTTGCAACAGGATCAATTCTTGTTTCAGAAAGATTATTTTCAAATGTTCTGCTTACTAAATCTTGTTTAGAAACGTCTCTTACTCCACTCCAATCAACTCTTGTTTCTGGACCCGGAGCATAAATTGCTACTTCTCTTAATTGCCCATCAACATATTTCATTATTCTTTGAGGTTGTTGGTCGTAACTGTTTGCCATTGTAAAAACTAAGAATTAATCTTTATAAGTTTTGCTGTCATCCAGAGAAATTAACGATACCACTCATTTGTGTCTCTTCACGCAAATTAAGTTTTGGGGGATTAAAAATATAATCTGTTAAATTTTCTTTTCCTCTTCTATGTTCTTCTTCAATGCCAAGTATCCTTAACATATTCCCACAGGTGATAGGATTTTCTTTTCTCCAAACACCGTTTCTTACAACCCATGAATGCACATCAGGATTACCTTGCCAATTTTCCCTAACTCCACTGAAACCAAAGACATCAATTACTCTATCTTTTTTGTCTCCCCACAATCCACCTATGAAGTAATCAATAGGGATTTCCATTTCCTTTCTTGCATTTTTTATTACAGAAGTAGCATAGCGTAGTGCATCAAGTTCCTCAAAATATGCTTCAGAAAAGCCACAATCAAAAACATAAACCCTTCCTTGAATATCATGTTCCGGTCCAAAAGGATACCTATCTAGAATTCTCATCTTATACTCCTTCAACAGTTGCTTCAGCCAATTCTTTCGTTCTTTCAGAAATTGTTTTTACTTTTCTGCTCTCAGAAGCTTCTTCCAATTCTCCAGTCCACCAATCCAGATCTGGAACTTTGCTTGTATCCATCTCTTTGGCTTTCATATAACCTTTTGTTAGCAAGTAAAACATTAACCCTAAAGACTTGTTGCTTTTATTATTCCCTATTATTATTTTATCTCCGAGTCTCGCAAAATTATTTGTGTCTGAAATCATAAGTATTTTCTTTCCAACCTTTCTTATATCATTCAAGGCGTTTTTGTCAAGCCAAGAGTCACAAATTACTGCTAGTTCAACTTCAAAGAAATCGGGCAAATCAGTATTAGTTAAAATTCCTGCCGGATATTTTTTAGTGAAGACTCTTATTCCTGTTAGCTGTGAAAACTTTTCAACAACTTTCCATCCAGCCTGTCTTTTACATACAATAATTATTTCTTCAGGATTGTATTTTGTCAAATACGCGATCCCTTCTTTAAGCATCTCATCAATTAGATCGGTATTTAGTATTGCAAGTCCGTCAGCTCTTCGTCTATAGACATATTTTCTCATATCAGGAGTTACAACCCTAGTACCTAGATAAATTCCAGACTTTACATAATCATCTAAAGGAAGTAATGTATCAGACTTTTTCTTTGCTTTGATCTTTTCTTTTAACTCTTCTGTTTCTGCACCCTCAATTTTTGAGGCTAGTTTTTTAGCCTTTTCTAAAAGGGCTTTTTTCTTTGCATCGAGACTTAGCTCGGTTTTCAAAGATTCAGCTTCTGCAGCCTCTTCGAGATCTTTATCAGAAAGCTCTTCTTTTTTCTTTTTCTTTCCAGAAACGCTTTCTTTAACCTTTTTTACTACTTTCTCAACTATTTCTTCGCCTTTTTCAGCCACATCTTCGGCTATTTCTTTCACTTCATCAATAATCTCTTCGCCTAATGATTCTTTCTTTTTAGCCATGTTAAAATTTTTCTCCAATTATATTAATTTTAAGATGTCCAAGAATCTTTGATTCTTGGCATGTTTATTCAAAGAAAAAGTGTATTTTTAAAGGTTTAGTTTACCATAACAATTAATAAATAGTCTTTTAGAAGATCTTTTTCATGACAAGAAAATATATTCATGAATCTTTTGGAGAACTTTTTGAAGAGTACATAGGCAAGAAACCAGGAGCGTCTCTTGAGGCTGCTTTAAAATTATCTAGAGCACTTCCATTTTCTGATTCAAGCTGCTATAGCATTATATTAAATTTGAGTAGGGGGAACGTTCTAGAAGATGGTTATAATAATAGGAGTAGTATCCTTAGCCCCAATGATTTTGCATTAAGATTCTCTCATTACCTTGATATCTTGGGCGTTCCAAAAAATCATAGGTTACTTTCAGAAGGAAGAAGAATATTTAAAACAGATTTCGAATACCCTCCAACTCAAGATTTCCCTTCCACTACTGGTCAAAAGAGAAAGGTATACGAAGTAACAAGCCCAGCTAAGGACTAAAATATCCCTCTAGATCTGAGAAGCTGATAAACAAAAGTCAGCAAAAATACCGCAGCAGTTATTACAAAAGCTCTCTTAAGAATTTTATCCTTAATTAAATAATACACCCATATTCCTGCAAGTAAGTAGATTATAAGAAAAACATAAGGGAAATATCCTATCAGGGAGATTATTGCAGGACTAGCCTGAAATCGGACTATGATTAACTGAAGAATAAACCCAATCAAAGAAAAAAGTCCATATCCAGATAATATACCTAAAGTTATCAGTAGTGCTTTAGACTCTCTCTTCACTTCTTCTTTCTTAAAAAAGAATTTTTTTACAGCCATATTAATAGATATTTTTTGGGCTTTTAAAGTTTGGGGTTAATCTCTCCTTGTCCAATTATTGTTTTTTAGGTTTATAAGAAATATTTTTCGGCACAATTACTACTTCCCTTTCACCATTTTGTATCGAACCCATTTCATAAACTTGGAGTCCAGATCTTTCACCAGCTCGTTTAATTGCGCTAGAATCTCTTGATGGAGCAAACAAAACCAATCCAACTCCCATGTTCCATGTTTTATATGCTTCCAAATCGCTTACTGGGCCAGCTTCCTGCATGAGTGCAAATTCTTCCTGAACTTCCGGAATATTTTCTATAACATATTTCAAATCTTTCTTTGATCTCATAATCTTTGCCCATCCATGTCCTGTGATAGGCTGAACATATTTAAGATCAACTCTTTCCTCCGCTAATTTCTCCAAAAAAGGCGAATATATTGTTGTTGGAGTAAGCAAAGCTTTTCCTAACATTCTTCCAGTAGGTAATGCTGTGAAGTAGCCATCTTTGGTTTTTTCAGCTATTCTTCTTGCAAGGGAGACACCATTAGAATGAATTCCACTACTTTCTACCCCATATATTGTTAATCCTTCTTCTATACCTCTTCCCGTCAATATTCTTTGTTTTGGAGAAATTATTCCCATAGAAGCTCCAGCAATATCAATAGTGTTTTCTCCAACAATTCCTACAAGTGTCGGCGTTTCTCCTCCAGGAATAGCAACTCTTGCCATTTGTGCTCCCATTTCAAAACCATCAAGCAAACCATTTGCAACATCTTGATCAACGAGATAATCTGAACTTCCCGTTGCTATTATTGGCTCAAAAAGAATAGGTGTTGCTCCGATTGCTGCAAGATCATTAAGTGTCATCGCCATTTCATCCTGTCCAATTCCAGAAAATAAAACTCTTCTGTCTAGTTTAATTCCTTTTCCTATTCTTTGCTTTTCAGCCATTGCTTCAGCAATCATATTTTTTGTTCCCAAACCTTCAATGTTAAAAGCTACATAAAAATGAGGAATTCCTAAATCTACCGCCACCGCAGTTTCCCCTATTGTCTCAGGAACAATTCCAACACCCAACCTCTTTGGGTTAGCCAAAGATACTCTAAACCTTTTTATAGCTTCTTCTTTAAAAGGATCCAGTTTATCATAATCAACTATATCAGAATATTTCATAGCAGGATGAGAGAAAAACATTTTATAAATCTTCTTGGAATTTTTTCACTACTTTCATCGAATAAAATTTTATCACAATAATATTTATAACCCACTAATTTTTCATATCATTATGCAGATAGACCATATGAAAAATCCTCTAGGGATAATAAAGACTTTTGCTATCCCTTATGAAAGTGGGGGAGAAATGTATATTCGTTCAAAATATGTTCGTTTGAATGATAAGCCTACCCTAGTTAATTCTATAACTATTAATGAAAAACACACACTACATCTTGAGGGAAGGGTAATCGCACATGTTGAAGATGGATTTGATGATGCAACATGGTTTACTGGAGAGCTTTTGTATGCAAATCATGAAGGTAAACATAGAAGTAGAGTTGGTGGATCTGGTTTAGATGAATTTAGGAGAGGTGCCCCTACAATAATGGAAGTAAAATTAGAACTTAGAAAATGGTGTAAATCTATGAGACTTAAGATCGCAACTGAGACAGATATAACTAATGGGGTAAGCTATAATGTTCCTAGAAAAACTGTAAGATATTATGACACCATAAGTGCATAATAAAAAAGTTAATTTTTTATCTTAACGTTTTCTCAATCCCATCACTTTCGCTAGAAATGATGGCCCAGAAAAATCATCGTAAAGATTTTTCTATGTCCACCAATCTATTCAACTTAGCCTCTCTTTCTTTTCCTGCTATCCCACATTTAAAAAAATCAGCCTGAAACCCAAACGCTAAATCAGCAAGTATGGGCTCAGGCGTCTCTCCGCTCCTGTGCGAAAATACTGTTTTCAGGCCAGCTTTCTTCGCCAAGAGACACACCCTTTTTACCTCTAGGAGAGAACCATTTTGGTTAGGCTTAACAATAATCGCGTTAACAGCCTTCATTTTGATTGCTTTTTCCAATCTTTTAACGTTAGTTACAATTAAATCATCTCCGACAATTAGCCTTTTGGGAAATTTTTTTGTTAACTTAGCAAAAGCCTCAAAATCTTCTTCGTGAAAAGGATCTTCTATGTAAAGTAAGTGAAAATTCTCAATTAATGCCGACAGATAGTCAAATTGTTCTTCCACTGTTCTGGTAAGTTTAGGGTTCATGTACTGATATTTCTTTCTGGCACAAAATCCAGACGCAGCAATATCAATTCCCTCATCCAAATAAAGCTTGCGCTCATCATAAATATTATCTTTCAAGTCCTTTAAAACTTCAAGAACAACTTTATCATTTAATGTCGTTATCCAAGCAAACTCTTCATTTTTATTACCTTTGAAATTTTCATCAACATTCTTCAATATCATCCCAGCATTAACTTGTGCGTCTTTGTTTATCCCAATCGCCTGTATAATAGAGTTAGTCTCGGGAATAAGCAAAAACTCCTGAAAGTCCGGTCTTTTATCTGTTGCAGAATTCAGGGCGTGTTTGCCTCCACCAATACAATTTCCAACAAGACGAGGCATTTTGCCGTTTTTGCGGTTTATTTTTGCGTTTATAGACTCGGCCACTATTTGCCAAATCTGTTTTTTCTTTTCTTTTGCTACAGCTTTTAATACAGCAGATTCAAATGCAAATAATGTGTTAGCCCCAACTTTTTCTTTTATTATCTCTTCAACTTTATATAATTCATCAAACTCTGAGATATTATCTTCTGAGAAATAATCTGAGAATTTTTTTAATGTTCTTATATCATCATTAAGACTTTTTTTGTAAGGGGCGTTTTCGTATTTTCCCGTTGATTTTCCCGAAGGAGAGCTAGCTTTAAATTCTCCAAGATCTGTTATTATTCTAACTTCGATAGTTTTCTCTTTTCTTGAATCTATAATCTCCTCTCCCGTGACCTCTTTAATAAGCATGATAAAACAAATATTGATGTATTTAAAATAGTTTTTATTATGCAGTTTATAATACAATATAACCTATTGTTATTAAATTTATAAATTTTTTGAAACACACCAATTTTTAATTACTAAATCCACCTTAACAGATTTCAAAACCTTTTTAATATCTTCATGTATCTGAATTAAATGGAAAAAATCTCGGTTGTATCTCAAAAAAAATCGTTAGATCAACTACCCGAGCAGTTGGATAAAAGTTCAAAGGAAAGATTGACTAAACAGCAATACCGTGTCGTAGGCTCTCATTCGGCTGTCAAAACCTGCGGATGGACTAAAAATATGCTACGTGGTCAAGGAGGGTGCTATAAATTAAAATTCTACGGGATAATGAGCAATCAGTGCATGCAAATGACGCCAAGTGTTTCGTGCGCTAATAGATGTGTTTTCTGCTGGAGGGATTATAAGGCTCCAGTCTCAAAAGAATGGAAATGGAAAACTGACGAGCCCGAAAAAATTCTTGAAGGCTCAATTGAAGCTCATCATAAACTTCTTGAAGGATTTAACCACGGAAAAAATACAAACCAAGCCGCATATAATAAATCTAAGGAAGTCAAGCATGTCGCTCTATCTCTTACTGGAGAGCCTATAGCTTATCCAAGAATAAACGCCCTGTTAAAATTATTTAATAAAAAAGGAATTTCAACATTCCTCGTAACAAATGCCCAATTCCCAGAGCAAATTCGTGATCTCGAGCCTGTAACACAACTTTACCTTTCTTTAGACGCTCCAAGCGAAGTTTTGCTAAAAAAAGTTGATATTCCTCTGTTTAATGATTTTTGGAGTAGGCTAAATAAAAGTCTAGATTATTTAAGCCAAAAGAAACATCGTACTTGCATTCGTTTAACATTGGTTAAGAATGTAAACATGCAGGACTTGAAAGGATACAGTTACTTAATACATAAAGGAAATCCAGATTTTATTGAAATAAAAGCTTACATGTTTGTCGGCGCTTCACAGCAAAGATTAAAGTTTGAAAATATGCCAAATTCAGAAGAAGTAATGTCTTTTGCAAAACAGCTTCTCCCATTTATTCCTGAATATGACCTTGTCTCGGAACATTATTCGTCAAGAGTTGTTATGTTAGCAAAAAAGAAGTTTTATTTTGCCGATAGCAAAGGCAGAGAAAGATGGCATACTTGGATAGATTTTCCGAAATATAATGAATTAGTTAACGCGGGCGATTCAGAAGACTCTGTTCCAGAAACAATGTCCTACCTTAAACCTACTCCAGGAACTTTGATTGTTGAAAAGGATAAAGAGGTTAAGTTAGACAATAGTAAGGGCATTAAAGTAGACGAGCAGACTGATGAAATGGAATTTTGGAGTCCAGAACAGGACAAAAAGAAAGACGATAAGGGGGGATGTTAATTAAAGGGATTTTTCTCTTCAAAGACTATTCTTGGCGTGTCATTTACTATATCCTCATGAACTCCATATTTTTTTGCATATAAAAAGTCTGCAGAACCGAAAAAAGCATCTTTATAGTTAAATCCTAACTTTTTAGTTGCCTTCTTTACATCCTCTTCATTTTTCCCCTCTATTTCAATAAAAGGTTCCAAAAAAGGCCACTCATCTATTGTGATCTCCACATTATCTAATTCCCATAACTCTCTTTTGCTTTCTTGATATGCTTTTTTTATACACCCAATTTTCTCTAAAAAAATTCTTGCATTTTCAAAATTATCGATTTCTAGGCAAACCTCTTTTTGATTACTTATATTGTCACTTACAACGTTACCCTCAATTATTTTAAGACTCATAGTGATTTTATCCCCTTCGTCCCTAATCCTTAACCAACCACCCCTTATTTCGTGTCCTTTTGGTAAATCAAAAACTTCTCTTTTCATTAGAAATTCCTTTTTTATCATTCTGGCGCCATTCTCTCTCAATTTTTCCCTCACTTCTTCTTTATTAATTTCTAAAAATGTAGCTTCATATTCAATTTCCATTCTTAAAACACTCCCATTTCCATTTCTTTAGCTTTTATTTTTCTTCCCTGTTTTGCCCGAGACTTGTCATCACACTGCTCTAAGAATTCAGCATAACACTCTCTAGAACAGCATCCATTAAGTTTCTTATCACAATCTAAACAGCATATGAAAAGTTTATCACAATTAACATTTCTGCAATTTCTGTAAAGATCACAGTCAGCACCTCCACAAACTCCCCCTTTAACTTCACATTTAGTTATTGGCTTGTTGTCTTTCTCATTTACAGGAACAACAAGTCTTTTATCAAAAACAAATAATTTACCTTCCCAAAATGTATCAGGATATTCTTTACCATAATTAATTATTCCGCCGTCAAGCTGATAAACATCTTTAAATCCCGCCTCATTTAAAACAGCCGAAGCCTTTTCACAGCGAATACCTCCAGTACAGCACATAACTATTTTTTTATTCTTAATGTTTTTTACTTTCTCAAACTTTTCAATAGCTTCTGGAAAATTCTTGAAAGTTTTTATATCTAAGTGTATAGAATCTTTAAATCGGCCAACTTTATACTCATAATCATTTCTTGTATCAAGCATAATAACTTCTTTACTTTCATCTCCAATTTTTCCTTCTTTATATAGTTCATAAAGTTCTTTAGGAGTCATACGCTTTCCAGTCTTGGACATGTCGACTTCTTTTTTTATTGCAACTATTTCCTCTCTTGGAAGAACCTGCATTCTAGTAAAAGGGTGTGTTTTTATTTTATCGTCTTTAAACATAATATCGCTGAAACCTTTTATGGAATTCAGATGCCTCTTAAATTCTTCAATCTTATTTTTGCTTCCTGAAACCCCCCCATTTATTCCCTCGCGAGAAACCAATATTCTTCCCTTAAGACCTATTTCATTGCATTTTTCTGAAAGCTTTTCTGCAAAATCTTCTGGATTTTCAATCAAATGAAATTTGTAAAAGTATGAAACTACCAAATTATCAATTTCTTTATTCTTGCCTTTTTCCTCTTCCGCATTTTTTGCATCTCCCTGCCTTATTTTTCTGTCAGCCCATAAATACAACTCATCACTTTTGTTAATTTTGGAAGGAACTTTCACCGTTATTATTTCCCCTTTTTCAGCTTCATTGACTTTTTTAGCGTCTTTACCATTATGAACATAAATTTCTTCAACTTTACACTCAACAACGCCAGTGCTTTTTCCGGAAATTAAAATTTCGTCTCCAACTTTTATTTTATAATCTCCTGCCTCAATTAAAAATTCTCCAATTCCTGTTTTTGGATAATAGTGTTTTGCTTTTCCAAGGGAAAACTTTTGTTTTGTTGCTTGATTGCCATACGCCCCCGCCCAAGCGTCAGCTAATTCACCACTCCACCCCTCTGTTTTTTCCCCCATATAATATCCACCTTCCCAAAATCCTCTGTTAAACACCTCATTCAATTTATTCTGCAATTCTTTAATTTTTTCTTCATTATAAGTATCATTTTCAACAGCATTTATCGCATCCCTATAACATTTAACAACTGTATTAACATACTCTTCTCCTCGCCCTCTCCCCTCTATTTTAAACACTCTAATGCCAGCATCAATCATTCTATCTACTCCCGCAATTGTTGAAAGATCTTTAGGGGACATTACGTATTTATTATCTATCTCAAGCTCGCTCCCATCTTCTTCATCTGTAACTTTATATCCTCGTCTGCAAACTTGAAAACAATCTCCCCTATTGGCAGAGTGATTGTATTTTGCAAGAGACATATAACACTTTCCTGAAATTGAAACGCATAAGGCACCATGAACAAAAGCTTCAATTTTAACTAACTCTCCAGAAGGTCCTTTAATGTTTTGTTTTTTTATTTCATCATAAATTTTTTTTATCTGTTCCAAATTCAATTCTCTAGCAAGAACAACAACACCAGCAAACTTAGAATAGTACTTTACCGCCTCTATATTTGATATATTTGCCTGTGTTGAAATGTGAACAGGCATTCCAACTTTATTGGCGTAGCTTATAACAGACATGTCATGAGCAATTACAGCATCAATTCCTGCTTTCTTTGCAGAATCTATTAACTCCCTCATTTCTTTCAACTCTTCATCATAAAAAACTATATTCACAGTCAGATAAGTCTTAACGTTATTTTCTTTGCATATTTTGGCTATTTTTTTTAGATCTTTAATATTAAAATTTAAAGCTCCTCTTGCTCGCATATTTAACGTGCCGACTCCGAAGTACACAGAATCCGCCCCCGCATTTATAGCTGCAGCTAAACTCTTAAAATTTCCTGCTGGAGCCATAATTTCGACTTTACCCTTAGGATTTTCTTCCATATTTAACCTTAATTTTTCAGCTTTATAAATCTTAAATTTCCTCAAATTTTCTATTTTAAAGGGGTACTTAGTGTACATAATACATATACTTCATCACCATAATGTTTAAATAGTGTATAATATACAATAAGTTAAGGTAATAAAAACACAAACAAAATGGAACAAACACTTGCATTACAACAGATTGGATTAATACAGGCTAAAGCAGAGCCTGCCTACTTTGTAAGATTTGAAAATTTTCCTTATGATGACTGGAAGCCAGCTAGACAAAGATATGATTTTGTTAATGCTCATGTTAAAGGTAATAGTCTGTTGGACATAGGGTGCGGTTACTATCCTATAACTGAAGAAGTGAATGTTGAAAGAAAGGTAGGTATAGATGTTTCAAGAAGAGCAGCAGAGAAAGCAAAAAAAGACTTTCATCAATTTTACTTTATTGACATAACTCAGACTGATAAAGACTTGTTAAGGAGTCAGCTTGGAACTTTTGATACTGTTGTTGCTTCAGAAGTTTTAGAGCATTTAGAAAACCCCGGAGCAACAATAGACAAAGTCGCATACTTGCTAAATCCTAGAGGGAGATTCATAGTCACTGTTCCCAACGGCAACAGCCTAGCGGGAAACATAGACAAGCTGAGGAATAACGGCGAGTACAATCGCTTTAAATTGTACCATAGAACCCATATAAGTTTACTAAAAACTCAGAAATGGGAAGCCCTCTTCAAAAATGCCGGCTTAGAAGTCATTGCTTTTGATTTCAGGCCTTCAGATTTAGTTGAGGGTTTTCCCAGAGAAACTACTCCCGGCTGGAAAACTTTCTGCAGATTAGCTCCAAACTATTTTGCTCATCAGTATTTCTACGTTCTTGAAAAACCAGAAAATAAATTCTTGGAGGAGGCAAAATGATAGCTGAAGCCGAAGAAGTTAGAGTTGAGAATAGGGCGCTTTTGACTGATTTATATCAGCTTACAATGAATGCCGGTTATTTTGCCAATAAAAAGAATGACTTAGCAACATTTGATCTATTTGTAAGAAAGCTCCCTAAATATTGGGGTTTTTTCATAGCTAATGGAATTGAAGATGCAATTGATTACGCTACAAATATTAAATTCGAAGATGATGATATTGAATATCTTAAAGATCAAAGACTTTTCAGTGAAGATTATTTGAGGGTATTAAAAGATTTAAGATTTACAGGAGAGATATATGTTATCCGAGAAGGAACTCCAGTAGCACCTAACACTCCACTGTTAAGGATAACAGCTCCAAGAATGGAAGCTCAGTTGTTAGAAACAATGCTTCTTAACACTGTAAATTTTCAGACAATGATTGCTACAAAAGCAAATAGGGTTGTTAATGCTGCAGCTCCGGCAAAAGTTGTAGACTTTGGATTGAGAAGAGCTCAGGAAAAAGATGCTGCAATGAAAGGAGCAAGAGCAGCATTTATTACAGGTGCGACAGCAACAAGTAATGTTCTTGCTGGAAAAGAATATGGAATTCCAATATCTGGAACTCAAGCACATAGTTTTGTAATGAGCTTTCTGACAGAGCTAGAAGCATTCAGAGCTTATGTTCAAACTTTCCCTGACAATCCAACATTACTAGTAGATACTTATGACACTTTGCAAGGAGCTAGAAATGCGGCAATAGTTGGAAAAGAATTAGAGGCAAAAGGAAAGAGACTTGGAGCAGTTAGACTCGACTCAGGAGATCTTGCAGATTTGTCAAAACAAGTAAGAACAATATTAGATCAAGAAGATTTACAATACGTCAAAATTTTTGCAAGTAATGATTTGAATGAATACAAAATTGCAGAATTAAAAGCAAGAGGAGCAAAGATTGATGGCTATGGTGTTGGAACAGAATTAATAACTGCAAAACCTACGGCCGCAATTCCAGGAGTTTACAAACTTGTTGAGGATGAATCTGGAGGAAAAATAAAATTATCAACAGAAAAGAAAAGTTACCCTGGAAGGAAACAGGTTTACAGAATTGAGGAAAATGGAAAATTCACTCATGATGTTCTAGCTTTAGAAGATGAAATAATCGAAGGAACTCCATTACTTGAAAAGGTTGTTGAAAATGGCGAGAGAATAGTTCCAAGAAGAGATTTGAATGAAATAAGAAAATATTGCCTAGAACAAGTCGCAAAAATCCCTCAAACTGTCAGAGAAATTAAGGCCACATATACTTATGAATTAAGAATTTCACCCAGATTGAAAAATTTAACTGAAGATCTTGAAAGAAAATATGGGGGTAAAAAATGAAAAAACTATACATTGGTGTGAACATTGACTGGAGTAAATCATTTGTAGACCCAAACGGAGGATTTTACTGTGGAACAACAGATGAACAAAAGAAACGAGCAGCAGATTTGATGCCTTACTTGGATTTAGTTATAAACACAACAGACTTCCATTCAGTAAAAAGCAAAGAGTTCGCAAAGAACGGGGGGATGTGGCCGTTCCATAATGTTGCAGAATTCAGAAGACTTAATGTTTTAGACTTAGATCTAAAAGAAGGAACCACTATAAGCCCAGAACAAACAGAATTAATTGAAAAGGCAATTAACAAAACAAAAACAGGAATAATAGTCCCAAGACATGTTTATTTCCAAGATGAGGATAAGATTTCATTTACTCCAGGATTAGTTGAAGAAGCTTTTGGACAAAAAATAATTACTCCCGAAGAATTTATGGGGGAAGACTTCACATATATAATTGCCCCAAAGATTCATTTTGATGCAACAACAATTGTAGGTGAACGTTTAATACCTAAATCAAAAATTCCGAGAGTTCCAAATGCAGAATATACAGTCTTTGATTTAATTCAAGAAAGGTACGGTAAAGATAATGAAATAGTTTACGTCGGAACCGGAGTAGTGGACAATATTTGCAGACATTACACAACAACTGGATTGAAACAGAAATATGGAACTCGAGTTGTCAATGTAATTGGGGCTACAACAGAACTATTTGGAATTGGTCTTGGTTTTGATGAAAGACATCAGACAAGAATCGCTTGTGAACGAATCCAAAAAGATATAGGAATAGAGCACAAAACTCTCGATGAAATGTTAATCGAGTTAGGAGAGAGAAAATGAAAATCGCCCTAGCTCAGATGGAAGTAATTGCCGGAAGGCCCGACAAGAATGTAGCAAACATGCTTTCAATGATTGAAGAAGCTAAATATGAGAGTGCTGATTTAGTAGTTTTCCCGGAAATGTCTGTTGGGGGATATTTGCTTGGCGATAAATTTCTAGAAGATGAATTCTGCAAAGACCTAATGGCATATAATGAAGAATTGCAGAAAGCAAGTAAAGGAATAGCCTTAGCTTACGGAAATATTTTTGTTGATGATAAATCTGGAGAGAGAGCCGGGGGCATTTATAGTAAGGCGATTCACCCAAACAAGGACGGAAGATCAAGAAAATACAATGCAATTTATGTGTTCCAGAACGGAAAGCCCGCAGAAAGATTAAGAGAAACAATGATCTTGCCAGAAGGGGTTCAGCCTAAAACTCTTCTTCCTAATTACAGATTTTTTGATGATGAAAGATATTTCTTTTCATTGGGAGATGTCGCAAAGGATTTTGGCGTTGAGTTAAAAGACCTAACTTTACCATTCAAAGTTTATGTTGAAGGAAAAGAGCATCTTATTGGATTCGAATTATGTGAAGATTTATGGTGCGAGGATTATAGAAAAGACGGAAGAGCTTTGAACATAACTAAGTTCCTTGTAGAAAATGGGGCGGAGAAAATTATAAATTTATCAGCCTCACCCTGGACTTTTGGAAAAAACGGAGCTAGAGACAGAAGGATAAAATTTTTGAGAGAAGATGTTGGAGATAGTTTCGTCCCATTTTACTATGTAAACATAATTGGCGTCCAAAACAATGGAAAGAATATAATAACTTTCGACGGAGGAACTACTGTTTACAATAAAGATGCAGATCCAATAGTGTTGTCAAGGGAAGCTTACAAGCAGGAGTTAATTCTAGTCAAAGACAAAGATTTGGAAGGAAAAGTTCTATCTAGAGAAGAAAAGCCAAGGATAGCACAAAAATACGACGCAATCATAAGGGGTATAAGGCATATAAAAGATATTTATGGTGCTGAGGAATTTCCAAGATTTGTTGTTGGTATGAGTGGCGGTATAGACTCCTCAGTTGTTTCTGCTTTATTAGTAAAGGCTATCGGACCAAGTAAAGTCTTTGGTATAAATATGCCTACAAGATTTAATAGTGACAAAACAAAAGATAGTGCAAGAGAAGTTGCAGAAAATTTAGGAATAGGTTATGGTGTTATTCCTGTTGAAGAATTGACAAATCTTAATATCAGAATATTAAATGAAGCTGACTTGGAAGGCAGTGGAAGAAAATTAAATGCATTACAGGAAGGAAATGTTGCTGCAAAGATTCGTGGCACTGCAATACTGTCAAATTTAGCTGCAAGATATAATGCAATATTCACAAATAACGGGAATAAATTGGAAGTTGCCTTAGGTTACGCTACTCTTTATGGGGATTGGGGGGGAGCAATAGCACCTATAGCCGACTTGACCAAGACTGAAGTCGTTGAAATGGCCAATTATCTCAACGATGTTGTTTTTAGCAGAGAAATTATTCCAGCAAGGGTAATTCCAAACGAGCTTTGGCAGTTTAAAAAAGATCAAATAATCCCAAGCGCCGAACTTGAATTTGATCAGATAGATCCTATGAAATTTGGATACCATTGCGCTTTGTTAAATGCAATGACTGATTACATGAAAAAAACCCCCTCTGACGTTATGAAATGGTATTTGCAAGGAACATTAGAGAAAAACTTGGGCATAAAAACCGAATTAATAAAAAGATGGAAAATTAATAGTCCGCCAGAATTTGTAAAAGATTTGGAATGGTTTTATTCTACTGTTCAAAGAAATATTTTCAAACGTGTTCAAGCTCCGCCTATAATTGTGACAAGCAAATCTGCTTACGGCTACGACATAAGAGAAAGTATGCTGCCTTATGTGGAAACTAAAGAGTATGAAAAATTGAAAGGCAAAGTTTTGGCAATGAAATCTTACATTTCGGGAGGTAAAAATGGCTGAACATTTCAAGAGGCCAAGTGTTACGGTTGATATTGTTGTTGAAAATAAGAATAATCAGATTTTGCTGGTAAGACGTGCTCATCATCCATTTAAAGATTACTGGGCATTGCCGGGAGGATTTTTAGAAGTTGAAAAAGAAACTTGCACAGATGCAGCAAAACGTGAATTAAAGGAGGAAACTGGCCTTGTTGTCCATCTTAAGGATTTACAATTATTTGGAGAATCATCTAATCCAAAAAGAGATCCGAGAGGACATATTGTGTCATTGCACTATGCTGTAAGAAATTATCAAAATAATGCAATAGCGGGCGATGATGCAGCAGCAATAAAGTGGTGGAGACTAGATAGTTTACCGCCTTTAGCATTCGATCATGCAGAAATTCTTGACAAATATATGGATTTTAGGAGGGAAAAATATGGAAAATAAATTATCAAATGTTGGCGTGATAGGAAGATTCAAGCCGTTGCACAATGGCGGAGAATTATTATTAGAGAGTATATGCGACAGAGCTGAGCGCGTTATAATCGGAATAGGAAGCTCAAATAAATATAATCTTCGAAACCCATTTACTGCTGAAGAAACAAAAGATATGATCAATGTTCTTTTGAGAGAGAGATTTAGCAATTATGATATTATTGAAGTTCCCGACTTCGCTCAAATTCCGGAATTTGCTAATGGACAGGAATGGAAAAAATTTGTAATTGACAAATTCAAAGTCGACTTAAAAGTTGATTATTTTGTTTCAGGAAATGACTTCGTAAGAAGTCTTTTAGAAGAAGACCTTACATTAATTCACCCAGGAGATATAGTTCCAAAAAGGAAGCACCTTGTTTTGAGAGCAACTCGCGTTCGTTACGAAATGGCTACGTACCAAAATTGGCAGGCACTAGTTCCAAAACCAGTTGTAGAATATCTGGAAAAAAATGAGCTAGTTGACAGATTCAGAAGTGAGTTTGGCTTAGCAACTATCGCTTACGTTTCTGCGGGTAATGATTTCAATAAAGATGAAGATGCATTGCATGAAAAATTGCATGCACGGGAGTCGGCATGAGCAAAATTGGTAATTACATAATAACTGGTAAAATTGGCGAGGGAGGATTTGGAAAAGTTTATGCGGCCGAGCATGAAATACTTGGAACAAAAGTTTGTGTAAAAAGAAATACATTCCCTTCAGAAGAAGATGTTGAACTTCTAAAGTATGAAGCAAGATTACTTTGGCAATTAGATGAACATCATTCTATACCTGCTATAAAAGATTTTTTTCTTTTAGATGAAGAGAATGCTGCAATGGTTCTAAAGTTCATTGAAGGCAAAACACTAGAAGAACTAGTAGATAAAAAGGGTCCTATTCATCCGGAAGATGCTTCTTGGATTACTGAAAGATTGTTAGGAGCTTTATATTACATTCATTGCCATGGTGTTGTTCATACAGATGTAAAACCCCAAAATGTTTTTATCGAGCCTAGAAAGAGGGACATAAAATTAATTGATTTTGGTCTAGCTTCTTTCAAACCGACAAGTGCAACTAAGCCTTTAGGGTATACTCCAAAATATGCAGCTCCAGAATTAATTATCAAAAATCCTCCAACACCTGAAACCGATTTATATGGCGTCGGAATGGTTATGTTAAGAGCTTTAGGCGGTGACATAAATAAGCGGGCATTTAGAGATGATACTCCTGAGGAACTAGTTGATTTTGGTAATAAACTTTTATTATATGATCCAAAAGAAAGACCAAATTGGGATAAAGAAAATTTAATAGAGACCTTATCTGATATTCGCGAAAAAGTCTTCGGAAGAAGGCATTGTGGCACGCCACCAAAATTGAAAGCAGTGAAAGGAGGTGGCATATAAAATGTACTCATGGGGAGGAGGCACAGGAGGCTGGAAGGGAGGCGGTAGTTATGACTACGGTTCAGCAAGAGCAGGATATGACAAAATTGCAAAAGCTGCAGGTTCTAGAAAATCTTACTCTGCAATATCATCTCCAGATATGGGATTAGTTGATCCAAGAGGAAAAACTATTGAAAGCAAAAGTGAGAATCCAATTATAGTTGGAATAGATGTCACAGGCTCTATGAATGTATGGCCTAGAGAAATATTTGATAGACTACCATTGTTATATCAGACACTCGCCAAATATAGGCCAGATGTTGAGTTTTGCTTTTCAGCAATAGGGGATGCAACTTCAGACCAATATCCTTTGCAAGTAAACGATTTCGGAAAAGCTGCCGATTTGGAGAAAAAACTTCAAGCACTTTATCCCGAAGGCGGTGGAGGTGGTCAAATTAAGGAAAGCTATGAGCTATTCGGACACTTCATTTCAGAACATTGCCAAACACCAAATGCAAAATCTCCGTTTTTAATAATTTATGGAGATGAAGCATTTTATGACACAATTCAAAGAAACCAAGTCAAACATTTCATTGGAGATGATATAGCTAAAACTGTAGACTCTAAAGAAATGTGGCAAAAGCTGATGCAAAGATTCAATGTTTATTTCCTTCAAAAGCCGTATGGCGGAGGAGAAAATGACGGAACTACAGGAGAAGTAGGCAGAATCTGGAAGGGCGCTTTGGGTGATCAAAGAGTGATTCCAATGGAATATGAAATAAAGAAAGAAGATGGCTCGATGATGCCCGGATATGAAAGAGCAGTTGATATTGCAATGGGTTTAATTGCAAAAAGCTGGGGAGAATATGGAGATTTCAAAGACAGCCTAGACGCAAGACATGATGATAAATCTGTCAAAAAGTCTGTACACACCTCTTTAAGACATATTCCCGACAAGCTTGCAACAGCCTCTGTTACCGGATCCAAAAAAACGAAATTGAGCAAACCTTTCGTTTAAAAATCAAGATTTATTTTTTATTTTTATTTTTTTATAAAAACCAACAATTAAGAATCAAAGAAAAAAACTAAACAGAAAATTAAGAAGACCAAATAAAAAATCAAAATGGAAAGAAAAGCAATTGTAACAATGCCACCTTACGCGACTTTCATAGACGAAGTCTTAGGCAGGGATATAGTATTGGGAATAAGACTAAATGTAGTTATGCCATTAAAAGAAACTGAAACAAAAGAAGAAGTTCTCAAAAGGCTTTATGAAAAAGTAAAGGAGAAAGAAAAAGATTTATGGATAGATCTCAAGGCTAGGCAATTAAGGGTAAAAGGCTATGCTACTCCGCCATTCACAGAAATTAATTTATCTCATGAAATAGAAGTTTTCACTCCTTGTAGGGCTTATTTCCACGAGCGATGGGAGGGTGCAACAATACTTGAAGTCGACGGCAACAGATTAATAATGGAAGCAGGCCCCAAAAGGACTCTAGGCCCGGGAGAATCTGTCACAATTCCACATTCTACTCTTAAAATAAAAGGATATTTTACTGAAGAAGATTTGAGATATATTGAAGCCGCAAAGAAAGTAGGGATACATAATTATATGTTGTCTTTTGTAGAGTCTGAAGAAGATGTTAAAAGCCTACTTGCTCTTGACTCGGAGGCGAGCGTAGTTTCAAAAATTGAATCGCCTAAAGGTTTGAATTATGTTAGAAAAGGTAGTCTTAACTCAAGACTAATGGCTGCACGCGGAGATTTGTATATGGAATTAAAATACCCTCATCAAGTAGCCGAAGGCGTGGAATTAATCTTATCTAGAGATAAAAATGCAATTGTTGCTTCAAGGCTTCTGGATTCTTTAGAAAATTATTCAGAGCCTTCATGCAGTGATATTGGAGATTTGGATAATCTTTTGAGAATGGGGTACGGGACTTTTATGTTTGGAGATGAAGTCTGTCAGGAAAGAGAAAAAATAATCGCAGCACTAAATGTCTTTGAACTTATGGCAGAAAGGTATTATGACCCTAAATTAATTAAGCCAATTAAATGCGGAGATAAAAAATGACCACAAAAAAGTACACGTTTTTTTGGAGAGAAGATTCGCCATTTTCACAGTGGTACATAAGAGATTTTTCAGAGAAAGGAATAACTTTCAATACAGCTGAAAGATATATGATGTATCATAAAGCATTGTTATTCGGAGATAAAGAAATTGCCGATAAGATCTTAGATGCTGTTAAACCTAAAAAACAAAAAGAATTAGGCAGACTTGTAAAAGGTTATGATGACGATATATGGACTCAAAATAGAGAGATAATAGTTTATAACGGAAATCATTCTAAGTTTGCTCAAAATGCCGACTTGCTTGAAATTCTTCTAACAACAAGAGGAACAATTCTAGTTGAGGCCAGTTCGGTAGACAAAATATGGGGTGTGGGTTTGGCCAAAGAAGACCCATTAATCCTTGACGAAAGGAATTGGAAAGGTTTAAATTTGCTCGGAAAAGTACTAACTAAACTCAGAGAGGATTTAGATTGGGGAAATAAGAAATAAGGATTAAAAATGACAGAAGAAAAATACATTGCAACACTTTTAGGATGCGCAATCGGAGACGCCTTAGGAATGCCTGTTGAAGGCTGGTACCGTGAACAAATTAAAAAATATGTCGGAAGAATAACTGAATTAAGGGCTCCAGTAATTATAAGAGACAGAAAAGGAACTAAAGTGGAAGAAGATGAATTTGGGAAAATTGGATATTGGACTGGAACTTACAAGAAAGGTGAATATACAGATGACACATTACTAACTTTGGCTTTGGCTCGTTCTATTTCAAAGAAAAGAGGATTTGATTTAGAAGATGTTGCCAAAAAACAATTAGAAGCTTATGAGTTGTGTTTAAATGAAAAAGGCGAATTGAAGAATGGATTTGGCGGAACAACAATGGAGGCGTGTAAAAGGCTTAAAGCCGGAATTTCACCTTTAGAATCAGGCGTTATTGGAGGTCCTGGAAATGGCCCGGCAATGAAAATGTCTCCTGTTGGAATGTATATGCATGCCGCTAAAGATTATTACAACGGATTAGAGTTTGCAAAACAAGTTTCTCAAATCACTCATCTCGATCCTCGTTCAATTGCCAGTGGTATCGTTCAGGCGCATGCAATATGTGCTTTGTTATTTGGTATAGACAAGAAAGATTTTCTGGAGTCATTAGTTGACGTTTGTGAAAGACACGAAAACGCTTTAGACGAAAGATTTACTTGGCATAAAAGCGGTTCACTTTCGCAGAGATTGAAATGGATAATTGAAAACAAGGGCGTTGATGATGAAACAGCCTTTCAATACTTTGGAAAAATTCCCGATAAAAATAAACTTCCTAAAGTTTCAAGTGCAGTTTACAAGTCTTATCCTTTCTCATTATGGATGTTTCAAAAGTATTGGGATAATCCGTTTGAAGGTCTCGTAGAAACTGTAAATTTCGGCGGTGATTGTGATACTACCGGAGCAATTTACGGAGCTTTAGCTGGAGCAAAGCACGGACTTAGCATATTTCCTGAAGAATTTGTTAGAGACATTAAAGATGTAGAGGAAATATTTGAATTAGGAAGGAGCATTTATGCATTAAATATTTCGGGAGGCAAAAAATGAAACTTGAACAAATACTCATAGTTCCAAAATTGACAAAATTTGAGTGGGATATGTATAGGCTTAAGCTTACTGAACAGGAATTGAGAAATTTTTATGATAAACAAGGTGTAAGAACAAGTAAAATTCTTGACAGCCATAAAAAACAAAAGGCTGGTTTTGAGAGGCTAGTAAACATGCTAAAGGGCGCACATATTGCGAACAGAGACGATTTAACAAAAGATTTAGCTATGAAATATTCTTTAATAATAGCTTTTGGAGGGGACAATCATTTCCAGTATGTATCTCATTTTGTGGATGGAACCCCTATTTTGGGAATAAATTCAGATCCAGAGAGAAGTGAAGGAGCTTTAACCTCATTAAGTTCAGACACTCTGGAAAATTATATTCCATTGATTATAAGTGATGGTTTTGAGATGGAAGAATGGGCAAGGCTAAAAGCCAGCATTGATGGAAAAGGCATAAACGAACTTTCAGTATCAGAAATATTTATAGGAGAAGAAAAACGCTACAATATCTCTAGACATATAATCACTAAAGATGGAAAGAGTGAAGAGCAGAAAGGGTCAGGGTTATTAATTGTTACTGGGGCGGGCTCTACCGGATGGTATGATTCTGCTTGCAGATATTTATTTTCTGAAGGAAACAAATTTCCAAAGAATTTAAGCGAAGCCCGCTATATCTTAACAGAACCTTACAACGGAAAATTATCTTCATTAACAAGTATTCATGGCTCAATTAAAGAAGGCGAGGAAATTGAAGTCACTTCATTAAGTGATGATAAAGCATTTTTATCGGTAGATTGTCTTCATTTTTTCCCTTTGAGAGAAGGAGCAAAAGTAAAAATTAAATTAGATACACCACTGAGAGTTGTTAGGTTGAAATAAAAAGTAAAATGAAACAGGAATTAATCCACGTAGAAAAATCAGAAAACTGGAATAAATATCTCGGAGATATTTGGAAAGATATATTCAGAAAAATAAATCTTGATAAGAAAGGAATAGTTATAGAAATTGCTCCCGGAAAGGAGAATAAAATAGGAAACGGATTAGTTAATTATGGTTTTGCCGGCACGATCTATATTATAGAACCGGATAAGATTGCATTAAAATATATTGTTAAAAGATACAGCAACTCAATGAAAGGCGTGAGTATTATTGGAATACCCTTAACACTAGATAAAGCAATAAAGTTTCTTCCATATAAGGTTGATGCAATTGTTGCAAATCATCCTTTAGATGATATGCTAATTGGAAAAGCTCTTGGTAATATTTTTGACGAATTTTTTACAAGATACTATAATACAAAAGAGTGCAAAACCTCAGGATTTTGGAAATTAATTAAGAAATATCTAGAAATAAGAGAAAGTCTAATTGACAAAATCGTCTTAGAGTGGGAAAAATTGATTAAAGAAACAAGTCCTAATTTTGCCATTATCTCGCAGTATGAAAGCTATTTCTTTAAAAAACATGGAATTAAAGAGCCAGACAAATACGGACTTGAAATCCTAGAAAAAATAAGAAAAAGCTTTAAAGAAAAAGAACAAAAGAGCATTTTACATCAAGAAAAGAGAATTAAACATAAGAAAAGGTGGCTTGTTTTAAAGCCATAGCAATCTTTATAAATCAAGTATATATTCAAAAAATATGGCTAAGAGCGTATTAATAAACGGCGCAGGCGGAAGAATTGGAAGATCCGTAACTTACGAGGTAATAAAACTCCTTGGATCTAACGCAAAGGATATAACTTTGGTAGCTGTAAATGAGCCAAGAGGATTAGAATTTGTTGTTGATAGTTATAAAAGTAGGGACCCAGTTCACGGTTTTTATAACTGGGATGTTGGGGGTACGAAGGGTTCTTTATCATCTCCCGATCGATTGACGATGAGAGATTATAGGGTCTCTTTTTTTGCCGAAAAAGACATTTCCAAAGTTCTTGAAAGTCGGGAAATAGATATAGTGCTTGAATGCTCTGGATTCTTTGGGGATCCTAAACAAAAAGATAAATCAGTTAAATTAACTAAAGCAGATAACGGCGCAAGAATCTTTTTAGAACATGGCGCTAAAACTGTAATACAAACTTACCCAGCAAAAACCGCTGATGTAAATTTAGTTATGGGGGTTAATCATCAAAGTTATGATTCTGAAAAACACAAAGTAATTTCAAATGCTTCTTGCACAACAAAGGCCTTGGCAATGCCTCTGCAAGTCTTAATTGACAATGGCATAGAAATTGATGCCTTATCTATGGACACAACTCATGCAGCTACAGCTTCTCAGGAAGTATTGCATTCATTAGGTCAAATAGTAACACATGCTACTGGAGCAGCAAAAGCCACTGGCCTAGTAATTCCTTCACTCGAAGGAAGAATGAGTGGAATGTCTTACAGAGTTCCAACTTTAGATGGAAGCTTTGCAAATTTATATTTTGTCGCACTTTCAGAAAACAAATTAACTTCTGAAGACATAAATAAAATGTTTTATTCTGCAGCTAAGAATCAAAAATATGCTGGTAGAATAGGTATATTTGGGGGGGAAGACGCAGGCACTTTTGATATAGTGGGAAGAAGAGAAAATGCGGTTATAATTCCCTCAAAAACTTCAGTTATTCCTTTATCTTTTGGAAGATCCGCCTTAGTTACTAATAAACAGAAAATGAGAGCACATTTAGTTACTGTAATTTCAGGATATGACAATGAATTAGGTTCATCAGTTGACCCTGTTCTGCTTGCAGATTATATAGCTAAAAAATCTTAATAGGTGAATATAAGCTATGCCTCTATCAAAATTTCTTCTCAAAAACTTTAAATATCTTATCGTCTAATGAACACTATGGCAGAAAGATCTTTCAGAGAGTATGAAAAGCCTTCTGTAACAGTCGATATAGTTATTTTTACAATAGAGGGTAATGAACTTAAAGTTCTCTTAGTAAAAAGAAATGTTGAACCCTTTAAAGATAAATGGGCAATTCCAGGCGGATTTGTGAGAATTGACGAGTCTATTGAAGAGGCCGCTAAGCGCGAGCTGCAGGAAGAAACAAATGTTAAGGATGTTTACTTAGAGCAATTGTACACTTTTGGCGATCCGAAAAGAGATCCAAGAGGAAGAGTAATTACTATTTCCTATATAGCTCTAGTAAATTCTAATAGTATGAACCTGAAAGCTTCAACGGATGTTTCAGAAGTAAAATTATTTTCTGTCTCAAAATTACCGACGCTTGCTTTTGATCATAAAAAGATTTTTGATTATGGACTAAAAAGACTGAGGTGGAAATTTGAATACACAACTGTTGCATTTTCAATGCTTCCAAAAGAATTTTCCCTAAGTCAGGTTCAAAAAATTTACGAAATAGTTTTTAATAAAGAATTTGACAAAAGAAATTTTGCCAAGAAAATACTTTCATTAGATATACTTGAAGAGAGGGGAATTAAAAGAGATGTTTCTCACAGGCCGCCTATGTTATATTCGCTGAAGAAGAATATAGGCGAAATTGTTGAAATAATTTCAAAAGCAGGTAAATAAAAAGAGGGCAAAATGTTTAGGCATAATCACGGGAGTGGAGGTCACAACCGCAATCATAATCATTCTGCTTCAGAAGGCAAATTTCTTAAAAGTATTGTCTACGGCGGTTTAGACGGAATAATAACCACATTTGCTGTTGTCGCTGGCGTTGCTGGAGCGTCGTTATCTTCCAGCATAGTCTTAATCTTGGGTTTTGCAAACCTTATAGCAGACGGAATTTCAATGGCTGTTGGAGATTTTTTGAGCAGTAAAGCCGAGCGAGAATATATTCATTCCAAATCAACAAAAAAGGCAAGTCCCTTAAAATTGGGCTTAACTACTTTTATTTCATTCATATTGTTTGGATTTATACCCTTGATGATTTATGTATTAAATTTGATTTTTCCAACAATAAATGTTAACAAATTTTTATTTTCAATTATCTTAACAGCGATTGCATTGTTTATTCTTGGAGTTTCAAAGGCAAAAATTACTCATAAACACTGGTTTTATTCTGGCGTGGAAGTTTTAATCATAGGTGGTTTGGCAGCAACAGCGGCATTCATAGTAGGTAAATTCTTGGCGGGATTGGTATAATTTAAAAATACAGAGTTACACTAATATAAAATGCAAGGGGTTTGGTTTTATACTATTCTAAGTGTATTTATTGTTAGTATAATCTCTTTTGTTGGAGTTCTAACGCTGTCAATCAAAACAGAAAAATTAAAGAAATTCTTAATATTTCTTGTCAGTTTTTCTGCCGGGGCTTTATTAGGCGACGCGTTTATACATCTTCTTCCAGAAGTGATTGAAGAGTCTGGATTTACTCTGCTAGTTTCTGGATTTGTTCTTTCAGGAATTTTTTTCTCGCTTTTTATTGAAAAAATAATACACTGGAATCACTGCCATATGCCTATTACAAAAGGTCATGTTCATACTTTCTCCATAATGAATCTTGTAGGTGATGGGGTGCATAATTTTATAGATGGACTTATTATAGGTGCCAGTTATTTGGTAAGTATTCCGGTAGGAATTGCAACAACTATTGCCGTCGTACTGCACGAAATTCCACAAGAAATAGGTGATTTTGGAGTTTTATTACATGGTGGATTCACAAAGAAGAAGGCATTATTCTCAAACTTTTTAACAGCTGTAACCGCAATTATAGGAGCAATAGTAGCATTACTTTTGAGTTCGTCAGTAGAAAACTTAGTTTTATTCCTTGTGCCTTTCGCAGCAGGAAATTTCATATATATTGCCTGCACAGATTTAATTCCTGAATTGCACAAAGATTCTGTAAAAATCTCACACTCTCTTTTACAGGTAGTCTTCTTCCTGTTAGGAATAGCAGTAATGTTTTCTTTAATTTTGCTTGAGTAATCTTTAAAAATAGTGCTTATCTGTCTAAAGCAATTATAGGAAATTATAGAATGAGTCTAGATAAAAAGGTTCGAGATGCAAATATTCCTCAATTGAAAGAAATAAGATCCTTTGTGGATGAAGAAGGATTAGTTGACATTTTAAACCCAACAAGAGTAGACAATTTTAGAACTCAAGAAGCAATAGAATCTTTTTATGATATGTATCTGCTTAGAGAGCCAAAGGACAGAGAGACTCTCGTTTTTGAATTAGGAATATCCGTTACTGCTCTAAAAGCCAAAAAGGGGATTCATGATCAATTGAAAAGAAATATGGCTTATTTTTTTGAGTTAATTTATACCTCTCCTGAGAAAGCACAAATTGCCTATCCTGACCGGGAAAAAGCATATAACTTCGCCAAACAATTAGGTTATCCTCTTAGAAAATTAGAAAGAACCGAATAACTATTCGAGCTCCTCTCTTCCGTCACCCTTTTCTTCGCCTTCAACTTCGTCTTCCGGCGTTGCTAATTCCATAATTTCGCCCTCTTCCTTTATGTCGTCTTCCTCAACTTCTTCAAGTTTTTCCTTTTCTTTGTCGCTAAGTCTTTTAGCTGCAACTTTCTTCAGATCTTTTTCGAATCTTTCTGGGAAAGGCCTTCTGACTGAAATAGGCAAAATTCCCGAGTTGAATTCTTTCTCAGCAATTTTTAGTGGATCAAATTTTATTGCTTCTAATTCTTCATTGCTAATCTTAATAAGCATTGGTGCATTCATTGCAATTTGAAGCGCTCTTGCTCCCAAAATTCTTGCAACTTCATACTTAGAGAAATTCTCTCTTAACATTTTATCTGCCATCTTACTTTACTATTTTATCAAATTTGCCTTTTATTTCTTTCCATTGGTCTTCCACTAGCTCAAGAACTTTTTCAAGCTCTTCAATGCTAAATGTTGCAACATTGCCTTTCTGCATAGCATTTATGAAATTTTCACTTGAATCTCCAGACATTGCAATACTTACTCTTCCCTCACTTGCATCCTCTTCTTCTCTATTTGGATCAACTATCAACCTGTCACCTATCTTATGTATAGTTATTGTAAAAGGTGTGTTTTTTTCTACTAAAGGAACTTTCTTGTCACTCCATTCTCCATACTGAACTCTCTCTGTTTTTTCATCATATTTGGGAATTTTCGCACTCTTTAACGCAGCCAAAGCCCCTATTGCTGCTGCATCTAATAAATTTCCGTCATCATTGATTGAGTAAATGTCTATGAATATCTGCCACACTTTTTCACCTTCTTTTATGCATAATTTCTTGAAATCAACATATTTGCTTTCCCTTATTCCTCTGTCAATTATTCTTGCAAGTTCTATTGCCCCTATTTTTGGTGGTCCAGGCTCATATCTTGGAGAACTTATGGCTAAGAATTCTGCAGAAGTCATTAAAACTCCTTCATCCAATCCATCGGGGTAAGGAGCAACAACGTCCATTTTTATACCAACAACAACATCCGTCTCCCCTAGTTTTACTCTTACTGATCCTTCGGCTTTTTTTGAAACCCCAGATTCAATAACTAATTTTCTATATTCATCGAATTTTCTTCCATCGAATCTTTTTCCTTCCTTAAGAGATTCTTTTATTCTTTCTTTTGTAATATTTGTTGTTTCTATCATGTTTAAACTCGTTTAACCTCCCGCAATGTCGCCTGTGAGAGTTTGAACATTTGGAAATCTTTGATTTCTATCATTTTATTTTGATTCCTCCTTAATTCCCGCTTTTTTCAAAGCTTCTTTTTGTACTTCATAAACTTTCTTAAGTGCTTTTTCAGCAAGCTTCGCAGCTTCCTTAAGTTCTTTAGGTCTTATTTTTCCATCAAGCTGAAGCAAGGCTATTTTTCCACCAGTAAATGCAAATGGAATATCTGTAGCTCCCTCACCCTCTTCCCAATCTTCTTCTGCTTTTGAAACATCGACAACTAATTGTCTGTCAAGTTTTCCTATTGAAACTGAACTCACTATATCATTCATAGGAACTCCCGCATGCGCTAATGCGAGAGCAGCTGCATTTATTCCGGCGCATCTTGTTGAAGCATCGGCTTGCAAGATATTTATATGTACATCAACAACAGTATTTGGGAAATCTTTTATATTAAGTGCAGGCGCTAAAGCCCATTCAGTAACTTTACTTATCTCCTGGCTTCTTCTGCTTGTTCCCGGTCTTATTCTCTCTGTTACAGAGAAACTTAACATACTATAATCACATCTTAAAATTCCAGTCTCGGGATTCTGCAAGTGCTGAGGATGTAATTGTTTAGGACCGTAAACTGCCGCTATTGCAACTGTATCTCCGAATGAAAACATGGCACTTCCGTCAGCATTAGGAATAATTCCAACTTCGGCTTTCATGTGCCTTGTTTCGTCAATCTTTCTTCCGTCCGGTCTTTTAAATCCAGCAGAATCTCTTTTAGATTCTGTGGCACCAGAGTCCTTTGGATTATGTGTGTCTTTTGTTGCCATATTATTTTTTCTCCTTGTCAAACCATTCTTTTACTTTTTCTGTTAGTCCAGATACAAAAGATCTTTCTGTAATAAAATGAATTGCTTTCTTGGCTAATAACTCACTGTCTAATGTATCGCCTTTAAGCCATATGAGCCCATTCTGTCCGACTGTAATATTAGCTCCAGATTCATCTTTTATAAGTTTAACCATACTTCCTTCCTTTCCAATTATTCTTGGAACTTTGTTTGGATTTACTTTTATTATCATTCCTTCTTCCAATTTTCCTAGTCCACGTCCCTTAACTGTTAATTCCATTCCTTTTCTTTTTACACCCTGAACTTTAGCAACTAATACATCACCAATATCTAGATGTTCTACCAAATCGTTTGCATTAATATATCTTGGAAACTCTGCAACAGATAAGAAAGCACTGTTTGGAGCGTCTATATCCACAAGCCATCCATTGAAAACAATATCCTGTATTTTTCCGATTATTACATTTCCCCTTCTTGGCTGGTATGTGCCTGAAAGAGGAATAATTCTTACTAATTTATTATTCTCTTCTGTCAAGCCGTATCTAAGTGCAATTATTTCTTCTCCTCTTTTCTCAGTTCCTTCTCCAGGCAGATAATTACTTCCTTTGACAATTACTTCTCCCGGAATTACAATTTCTCGTTTTGATTCTTCGTCTGTCATTTTATTCTTTAATCTCCGCTGTCAAAGCAGCCCCATGTGTTATTGAATTTAATTTATCATAAAATTCCATTATTAATCCAGAAGGAACATTAACAGTTACGTCAAGACTTCCATCATTTTTCCAGTCTTCTTTTTCTTTGTATTGATTTATTACTCCATACACCTGTCCGGTATAAACAGCAGGAACAGTAATTTTAACTTTCTTTGTCTGAATTTTAATGGGAATTATTTTATTTAATTCATCAAGTATTTTACCTATTTGAGCATCAACAGGCCTGTCCTGAATTTGAACATGGGCTTGCTCAAGTGCAGACTTTATTCTCTCGCTTGACAAAGGTCTGCCGGTTTGTGGATCAATAGCATTCCTTGACAAGAAGTCAACTACTTGTTTTATCTTATTCTCTCTTTGCTCGTCTCTAAATTCTTGAGTTAGTAAAATTTCTCCCTGATTGATTATTTTATCTGCTATAGTGTAAACATCGTCTGTGCCAAAACAATCATTCAAGTCGGCTTCAGAAGCATGAAACCCTTTTTTATGGTCTGTAAAGATTTTGTCTATTTGCAGTGCTTGAGCAACATTTCCTGCCCCTTTTTTAACCCTAAGAGCTTCATCCAAGTCAACCATAATTTCAAAATGTTTTCCTTTTACTTTAATTCTTGCTGTAGTCTGGGTCATTTTAGTATTACTTAATGTGCTTCTTCAAGTCTTCTCCTTTTAATCTCTCTATTTTAACCGACTTAACTGTTATTACTGCAGCTTCCATTCTTTCAATATCAAATTCTTTATCTTGAATTTTCTTAAATATGCTTAATGCAATTTTTATTCCTTCTTTTATTTCCATGTCGGTCTTAAATTCTTTTCTTAGTTCTTCCTTTATTTTATCATCATTTTCACCTATTGCACTTGCAATGTAAGAATAATAATTTCCAGTAACATCACTCACAAACAATTCGGGCTTTGTTTCATTCAATCCGGCAATCATTACAGAAACTCCGTATGGTCTTACACCACCGTACTGAGTGAACATTTGCTTTGTATTTGCAATCTCTTTTATTACTAATTCCGGCTCTATGGGAGAATCATAAGTTATTCTGTGCTGCTGTGAAAGCAATTGCGCTTTTTCAACAAGAATTCTTATATCTGATTGTATTCCAGCCGCACTTGCGATTATATGGCTATCAATTTCATTTATTTTTGTTGCAGAATTCTCGGCTATTAGCCTGTCTTTTACTCTTTTGTCAGCAATTATAACAATACCATCTTTACATCTTAATCCAATACTCGCACTTCCCAATCTAACCGCTTTTTCAGCATATTCCACCTGCAGTAAATGCCCTTCCGGAGAAAACATTGTTGCGGCTCTATCATACCCCATAACCTGGTGCTGCATATCCATACCCATGTCCATTTTAAAAACCTACGGTTTTTGATCCCTCAAGCGATTGACTGTTCCTGAGTACAGGTCGACAGCAATCAGTTCACTGAAAATCTAAACCAGACCTCCAGCTATCGCTAAATTTTGCTATGCAGAAAAACCTTCTTCTTTTGTTTTCCATCTTAAATTTTATAATTAAAGAGAAATTTTAATCTCAAATTTACTTTCCTTATCCCTTTCCAAAATTCAGAAATAATGATAGTTTTTAAAGATTTTGGTTGACCAAAATCTTATTTTGAAGGGTTTTTTATCTATCTAATCCCTTGAGTGTTCCAGAAACTCTCTTTACGCTTATATCTTCTGGGGAAGCTGCAAAGCTCGCTCTTATGGAATTAACAGCCTCACGATTTACAGAAATAATTGCTTTGCTCTTGTCCTTATCTATTTTAATAAATCCTAAGCCACTTTTGGCCAGTCCAAGAATTCCAATAAATTCTTTTATTATACCTTCAATCTTATCCCTTGACAAACTCTCTCCTGAAATGGCAAGATACCTTTTGTTTTCTCTCATGCTCGGCTTTAATGGTTTCATGATACAACAAGCAAAACATAGAATAAAAACCTTTTCAATTCACTACATAAATATTTAAACATAATACTCTTTTTTAGGGAATAAATGAGGTGGGTTAAAAGAACAAATGGTTGTAGAAATAATTACTATTGGTGGCTATAATGAAGTGGGTAAAAACCAGACTGCTGTGAGGCTTGGTAAAAATGGAGATGATGTTGTAGTATTTGATGCCGGCCTTTTTTTGCCCGCAGTTATTGAATTGCAAGAAGCGGATGCAAATGCTCAGCAGAAACTCGATGAAGAAAAGATGCGTCACATAGGCGCAATTCCTGACGATACTATTTTAGACAAACTTGGTTTAAGAAATAAAGTTCGTGCTTTGCTTATAGGTCATGCACATTTGGATCATGTAGGTGCAGTTCAGTGGCTTTCTTACAGGTATAAAGCCGATGTTGTCGGAACGCCTTACACAATGGAAGTTTTAAAGCAGCTTTTAGGTGATAACAATCACAGAATTCCTAACCCCCTAAAAACAGTAAAGCCGAATGGAGTTTACAAAGTCAAGGGCAATAATGGTAAAAGTTATGATGTGGAGTTTGTTAATATGACTCATTCTACTCCTCAGACTGCAATGATGGTATTGCATACCGATGAAGGAGCTATTGTTTATGCTAACGATTATAAATTAGACAACAACCCCATACTTGGAGATAAGCCAAATTACCAAGCTTTCGAAAGGCTTAGGAAAAAGGGTGTCAAGGCGCTTATTATTGATTCTTTGTATTCCTCTTCAGAACAAAAAACTCCGAGCGAGAAAGTTGCGAGAGATCTGCTTGAAGAAGTTTTGCTAACTATAAATAACAAAAAAAATGGAATTATAGTAACAACTTTTTCTTCACATATAGCTCGATTAAAAAGCATTGTTGAATTCTCAAGAAAACTTAACCGTGAAGTCCTGTTTGTGGGAAGAAGCTTAAAGAAATATACACAGGCCTCTATAAGCGCGGGAATTTGTCCCTTCAAAAATCAGATTAGGATGGCCTCATATAAAAATCAGGTTGAATCTTTTTTGAAGAAAGCTACAAGCCAAAAGGAAAGGTACGTAGTCGTCTGCACTGGACACCAGGGCGAGCCCGGAAGTATTTTAGAGAGAATTTCGAGACATCAGTTGCCTTACAAATTCAATAAAGGCGATCACGTTGTCTTCTCTTCAAAAACTATTCCTGTTCCTGCTAATATGGCGAATCGCGAGCAAGTAGATAAAAGACTTAAAAAAGAAAATGTAAGAATTTTTGATAACGTTCACGTCTCTGGGCATGGGGGGAGAGAAGATGCGCGTGACTTGATAGAAATGCTTCAGCCCGAGCATCTTATACCTAGTCACGGTGAAATGCAAAAGCTTATTCCTATGATGGAGTTAGGGAAAGAACTAGGGTATAAAGTTGGAAAAACTGTTCACCTCATGGAAAACGGAAAAAGATTAAAATTAAGCTGAATATAGAATATTATAAAATAATTACTCTCGCTTTGCGAGTTATTCCCTCATGTTAATAATAAATAACCCCCATGATAAATTAAGTATAATTTGCTAAAGATGATCGGAGACGTTAAAGCTAAGGAAGAATTATCTATTATCAGCAATCAATTAAATCCTGGGATAGCAGGCAATTGTGTATTAAGATATGTGTAAATTTTCATCAAGGTGTACAAAGAAAATTGCAAGAGGGATAAAAAACCGTAGGTTTTTAAAATGGTAAGAGCAGACATTGTTGGAGGCTTGATTTCTGGCATGGAACGTGGCTATTCACTAAAAGAGGCAATGATCAGTTTTTACAATACTGGATACAACAAGCAAGATATAGAGGAAGCTGCAAGACATGTTATGTCAAGCAAAAAAATTCCTGGAAGTGGCGAGGGTCAACAAGTAAATATTAATAAATCTGTATCAGAAAGTAAGTCATTAGCCTTGGAAAAAGAAACTGCTAGGAATCCTAAAACGTCTCAAGAAACTGAAGCAATTAATAACTTATCTGCCCAGACGCAATCACAGTCCTATTCCGGTGAGGAAAAAGCAGAGGAAGAAATAAGCAAGGGACTTATAATCACTCTTTCAGTTATCCTGTTCGTTTTGTTTATAGGCTTAATCTCTTTGCTGATTTATGTATTCTAGGTTATATTAGATAAAAAGAGGTGATTAATATACAAAAATCAATCTTAAAAAGCGGTGTTATTTATTGTAAAAATGAATAAAAATATTGAGATTTATTCTCCAGAAGAAGATTCTTATTTGTTGTCAGAAACTCTAGAGAAGGAAATTAAAGGATTGAGAAATAAAGATAAAATAAAGTTTTTGGATGTAGGTTCCGGCTCGGGGATTCAATCTGAAACAGCATTAAATTGTGGAATAAATCAAAAAAATATAACTCTAACCGATATTAACAATGATGCAATTAAGTTATTACAAAACAAATTTCCAAAATCAAAAGTTATTAAATCCAATTTATTCGCCAAAATTTCAAAAAATAAAACATTTGATTTAATTGTCTTTAATCCGCCTTATCTTCCAGAAGATAAAAGAGAGCCTTTGGACTCAAAAGTTTCAACAACCGGCGGAAAAAAGGGAAGCGAGATAATTAATGAATTTTTGAGGCGGGCTAAAAATCATTTAAATGAAAATGGGGAAATACTCATTTTAACTTCTTCGTTAACCAAAGACATTAACTGGCAGAAAGGGTCATACGAATATAAAAAATTGTTATCAAAAAGAAAACTTTTCTTTGAGGAGCTTTATGTCTGGAAGCTTAAAGTTTTGCGAACAAAATAAATAAAAACCCCCGTTTCTTAGGATGTTTATGAATTATAGGGGTGATAGATTTCTTGGAACGCTTCTCGTTTTAGCAGGGCTTTTTATTGTTATTTCTAATTCTACTTCAAGCACTACCGGCTTCGCAGTCTTTTCTGAAGGCGTTCAGTCAATGACCTCATTTTTGGGAATTGTGTTGTTTGTTATGGGGTTAATTGTATTTGAAGAAGCTCTTGAAGGAAGAGTAGTTATAACAACTCCAAGATTTCAGAGAGCTATAAAGAGGCACGATATAAGGAGAATAAAGGTCGCAATAGCAAAAATAGGAACCGGTTTAGGTCATGAGGAAAAGTTAAAGAATGACAGAGGGTATTCTATAAGAGTGCATGGGGCTGGCAGGGTTATATTTGATTACGAGCCTCAAGGACAAGTAAGATTAATTGATTATGAACCAGAGCACGAATATGAGAGAAGATAGTTAGTCTGGAAGCGAAGCGAGTTCTGTTTGCTGATCGCATTTTGCACAATTTATTGTTATTATTGCCCCATTTTTTAGAAGTCTTGTTGCTTCTTTTAAATCCAGCCTTTTTTGAGTAGTATAGCCATCATGTAGCGTGAGAGCTAAATTTCCACCCCTTATTTGAAGATTCATTTCAGCATAAAAATCCTTGACTCTTGAATCCAATTCCCCCGCAATCTTTCCATAATGCAATAATTCACTTTCTTCACCCGGTTTTATCACTTCGGGGAATCTTCCTTGAAAGGCGTCACATCTCTCGGATAATGACTCCACTTCTCTTTCTAGAGCATAAAGGGGCTTTAGTTCTTTACAGTTGCAAAATCCATTTCTTCCTTCAAGCCAATCAACATAAGCCTTTTGAGATTTATCCATAAAAAGTCCACTTTATGGTTATTTTTAAACCTTCGTTTTAAGAGTTTATACTATTGAGAGAGAAGTTAAAAAGAATTAATTAAAGAGGCGATAATTCATGAAGCAATTCATGCAGAGTTTGATCATTTACCATTTTATGAGAAGCAATTTATTTACAATTCCTTTAAAAATGATCCAAGGTTTTCAGAATACAGAGAGATCTTTCTTCAAAATCAGCCCGGCTATGTCGGTTTGTCCGACGAAGTACTAGTTAATGAGTTGATAGCTAATGCTGGTGAGTTGAGATTTAGGGAAAGTGTTGGCTGTCTTAAGACGAGAGGTTGCCCCGAATTTGAAAGTATGTTGCATTCAATAGATTCTGATTTTTTATTGCAGACGAGTCTTCCAAGACAAATAGATGGCATAAATGTTTTAACTGCACCTCGGTCTAGTTCGATTTTGCTTGCAGCAAAAAATAGACTTAATACCATAGTAAGAGAATCAGATTTAGTAATTCCAAAATCACAGAGTACTGTAACAATTGGTATTGGGAGTTCTAAAAGAGTTATTTCTAGTGCTGAATATTTTGAAAGAAGGACAAATGAGCTTTTCGCAGATGGAAATGATGTGTGGGTTTCAAGATGGGAATTGGCGGGATTAGAGACAGCATTTAAAAAAAGAGGAATAACTATTGCAAGAGGTCCTGAGTCGCATTTAGGAGGCGTAACCGGTCCTACTATACCTCATTTAAATGTCTATGGAGATAACATTTATGGGAATAAAGTTAGTAAGCATTTGTT
>Ga0209542_10002507_pt1 | contig 40952 bp, 38 predicted proteins | sample RifCSPhighO2_01_FD_184028 | JGI IMG/M metagenome (GOLD analysis project Ga0209542, IMG submission 184028) | Soil microbial communities from Rifle, Colorado - Rifle CSP2_plank highO2_0.1 (SPAdes) (version 2) | ecosystem: Environmental > Terrestrial > Deep subsurface > Rock core/Sediment ... | reverse complement strand
ATCTGCATCACTATAATTAGCATAAAGTTCTTCAAAAGTCATACTTATATCGGCTAGTTTTGCTGCTCTATGAATATACCTAAAGGTGCTTTCTGATCCTGCTGCATCTAATGTTGCAACTCCGTCGCAATCTAAATATACTGCTCTAACTTCATGATTTACCATTTTTTATTTTCTCCTCCATGCTTTGTCTTGGTTTTCCATAATTGTTATAAATGCTTTGTCTTGGTTTTCCATAATTGTTATAAATGCTTTGTCTTGGTTTTCCATATAATTAGTATAATATGATTTTTCCACCAGTGTATTTTCACTGGTGGCGTAGCCATCTCTTTGATTGGAAAAATCATGGTCGAAAAACCGCCCCGAGTGAAGCGAGCATGCCACTGGTGTTGAGCCCGCAGGCGATCACCAGTGGTTGGCGGTTTTTTTGACAAATCTAATGGAATGGTGATTTAATATGAAATGCATAATCTTAGCAGCAGGCAGAGGATCTAGATTACATAAATACACAGAAGCCCTACCAAAGGGAATGCTGCCATTGGCTGGCAAACCTCTATTAAAGCGACAAATAGAAACTTTAAGGAAAACTGGAATTACTGACATTTCAATAGTTAGAGGCTATAATAAAGATAAAATTAATTTTAATGGTGTCAAATATTACGAAAGTCCTGATTGGGAGACTACCGGGCCGGTAATTTCGTTGTTTTGCGCAGCTAAAGAGTTTGATGGTTCTGATGATGTCTTAGTTTCGTATGCTGATTCTATCCAAGAGCCGAGAATCTTAAAACAAATCATGGAAGAGAGATTTCCTTTAAGCAAGGCTATAGATACCGATTATAGAGATTATTGGACAGCTAGAAATGGCGACTGGAAATTAGATTCGGAGTCCTGCACCTTAAATTCAGATGGTTCAATTAAAGAAATTGGCGAAGATGGCGTTACTGATGAAGCTAGGCTGCATGGCCGAGATGCAAGTTTAACGTTCATTTCTAAAGAAATGGCTCCTAAAGTTCTAGAATTGCACAATAAACTTAAAGAAAGATTCTGGGATAAACCCCTAGTTGATGGCAAAGGAGTTAGCAAATTTAACATGACTAATTTATTACAATCTTGGATTGATAATAGTTGGAAAGTTATGGCCAATAAGATTAAGCGAGGCTGGATGGAATTTGATACTAATGAGGATTATGAGAATGCCTTAAGATGGTATAAAACCGGTAAAATTAAAGAGTTTATAGATTTAGATTTAACAGAATGAAAATAGGATTTACTTGCCGGCAAACAGTAATGGAAGGCCGTGGTAACATGACTGAATGGGAAGGAGAATATGTTAAATATTATTCTAAATTTGGTATTTATCCAGTTCTGTTAACGCCAGAGATGTTAGAAAACGATTTCATTGAATCTTTTGTTAAGGAATTAGCGTTGGAAGGTTTTATTATTGGTGGAGGCAATGGCGTCAATCCGGAGTTATGGGGGGAAGAAAAGCAGCATGATAATAGGTGGAGTGAACCAAGACAAAAGTTGAATGAGTGGGTATTGGAGTATGCTGAGAAAAATCGCATGCCCGTTTTAGGCATTTGCACAGGTTTACATATGCTAAATGTTTATTTCGGCGGAAAACTATTACAAAATATTGCTAAGCAAACTTCTAGTTCTATCGTCCATTCTCCTGGGAATGGTCACCCTCATACTCCTCATGCTATTTTAGTTGATGGTAAGAAAGTAATGGTTAATTCTTATCATCATCAAGGAATTCTGCCAGAAATGGTTGGTAATAATTTAAAAGTTTGGGCTGCCTGTGAAGATGGAACTATTGAAGCTTTGTATCATGAATCTCTGCCATTTGTTGGCATAACTTGGCATCCTGAACGTGATTCTCCAGATATAGAATTTAATGAAAAATTAATTAAAGATTTTGTTAACAGACAAAGATTTTGGAAAAAGTAACTGTTGTTAAGATCTTAAATAAAATAAAAAAATTAAAGCGCAGATCTGCGTTATAGTGTCCATGCCCATCTAAGAACTCCAACATCAACAGTTAATTCTTTGTCTAAAACTGTAGGATCTGATGTTGTTCTTTTTAATTGTGCGTCTTTAATTCTTCCATCTTTTTCATAAACTCTAAGTTCAAAGCCTCCACCCATGCCATAAGCTCCGCCGGCATTCTCAAAAACTTCATTGCCGTCATTTCCTAGATTTCCAGTTAAAGCTGCTGTTATTGCTTCCAAATTTGGCTGATGTGAAGCCGAAAGAACTACATCTTTTCCAATAACTATTGGAACAACTTGGGAAAGGGCTCTTTTTACAAGCTCGGCAGGATGTTCAGACCTATAATCATTTTCAAATCCTTTTTGTAACATCCATTGATATCCTTTATATTTAGCATTTACTGTTGTATTGTAAGCTTCTGCTACTAATTCATTACCTCCATCTTCTTGATTTGCAGAATTTTTGTAAGCAGTTTCAGCTAGACCATCGCAAATTACAAATTCCGTTCTTTTATCTAATCCCCATAATCTTAACCTTTCTCTAGCTTCTGTGCTGGAAAATTCTTTTAAACCTAAAATATTAGCGGCATAAGCTCTAGCCATACCTACAAAATTATGTCGAGCGGTTTGAACTGCTCTTAGTAATGGCGATGGTACAACCGCGGCTGATCCAATGTTTGGAGGAAGATATAAAGTTGCACCAATTTCTTCGGCTAATACATATTGATTACCCTGTAGGTGAGCTTCTCTATCTGGATGTAAACCATTTCCGACTAGAGCCCTATCACTGGTACCAGGAACTACAATAAATTCACCTACAAAAACCGGTTCTCTTGCTTCTAAATGTCTTCTTGAATGCCAAATGTGTTCTTTCATAAAGATAACCTCCGATAGTTAATGGTAAAACTTATAGAACCGGCTTATAAATTTAATTAAACAGTAAGTTTATACACTTCTAGATAGTTCCTTATCATTTTTATTATTCTTAACAAACTGCATCAGTATTTTCCTACCTAATTCTAGGATGAACAGTACAGTATAAACCGCTATTACATAATTAGCCAATCCAAACAATGTTCCCCAGAACATGATGTTAAACAGATACTCTAACCTAAAAACAGCGAAAATATAATATAGCCACTTCTTTTCATTGAGCAGCATTGAACTTTTAGAACAATCATAAATAACTTTCTGCTGATTTTTTGGATACCAAACCGGGTTTAAAGTGATGGATTTATTCAAGAGGAAAGTCAAAGCTGCTAATATCCCCAGAAGCGCATAAGTAAAATTCTCGTAATATCTGGCCGCGCCAATTCCATAACAGATTAACAGAACTGAATTTGCCAAATAATGACCAAGAATATCCAAATAAACTCCATTTAGAGAAAATTTCTTTTTGTATCTGGCTACAATCCCGTCAGTACAATCAATGATAAACATCGCTTGAAAAACTAATAGAGAAATTACCATTATCCATTTTTTCCCAGAAACTAGAAATAATGAAGCTATTACTTGTACAACTATCCATAATATCGTAATCTGATTAGGAGTTAAAGGGGTGGCTAGAAAAAGTTTTGCTGGATAACAAGCTAAATAATCTGAGATTTGGTAAAAGAAATCTCTTCTTTTCTTTCCGCCTAAACTTTTTATTTCTTTGATGGTTGGCATCAAGTGTTTAGGTTATGATTTGTTTAAATAATTTCTGATAGTGTAATCTATTTATTACTTTAAATGAAAAGAGCAGAAATCCCAGCTATTCATAGCGTAAGATGAATGCTGCTATAGATTTCGCTACTTTTCATTTTAGAAAATCCGTCTCGGAAAAGGGGCGTAAATCCCCGCCATTTATGGCGAGGGATAGTCGCTTTTCAGGATTTTCTTTAATTTTAAATGACAGAATTCCATAATCTATTTAAACAACTTATCAAGGTATAGTTACGGACAAAAATAAAGTCTTATGCAAAACTAATGTCCGCAATTAGCAAATCTTACAGAAAAAGGAGCTTAAAGATGGTGAAAAGTGGCTGAAAAAACTCAATTAATTGTTACCTTAGGTCCTTCTACTAATAAAGAAGAAGACTTAAGATTACTTAAAGATAAAGGTGTAGACTTTGTTAGAGTAAACATGTCTCATTCTAGCTTAAAGGAAATGGAATGTTTTATGAAACTAGCAAAGAAAGTAGGAATTCCATTTGTGGTAGATACACAAGGCTCACAGGTAAGAACTGGCGATTTAACAACCTCAACTATTGAATTAGATGAAAACGATGAAGTTAAAATTTCTACAGGAGAAATTATCGGCAATAAAGAATTGTTAGGTCTAAAGCCATCTTCAATTATTTCACAATTACAAGTAGGCGATTTAATTCACATTGATTTTGATACAGTAACTTTAAGAATTTCAGACACTTCAACTTTTGAAAAAGGTTATATTACTGCCAAAGCTGTTACCGGCGGAATTTTAGGGAAAAATAAAGCTTTAATTATTGACACTGCTTCACAAAAACCAATCAAACTGCCGACCTTATCAGAGACAGATTACAAAGCTATAGAATTAGGATTGCAATATGGTGTTGGCCACATTGCAGCTTCTTTTATAAGATCAGGCGAGGCCGTCGAAGAAGTTAGAAGAGCCACCCAAAATACGATGCGAATTATTTCTAAAATAGAATGCCTTGATGCCTTAAATAATCTTAACGATATCATCGCTAAATCTGATTATCTTCTAATAGACCGAGGTGATTTAAGCAAGGAAATTCCAATAGAGAAAATTCCATTCACTCAAAAAATGATTATACATCGAGCCCGTAAGGGTAACATTGGTGTTTTTGTGGCTACCAATCTTTTAGAGACTATGACCAACAGCAGAAAGCCCACTAGAGCTGAAGTGCATGACGTTCTTAATACAATCATCGACGGCGCTGCCGGATTAGCTTTAGCTGGAGAAACGGCTATTGGTAAATATCCAATGGCTTGCGTTAACATGATTAATAAATTGATCAAGCATGCTCAGTTAGCAGTTGACGTGGATGAATTTAAGGATAAAGAAAATAAGTTTGTTGAAAAATTAGAAAATTCTAATTATCTTTTGGATTTCGATTTATCTTCATCTCTAATCCAGCCGCATGGTGGCAAGTTAGTTGATAGAATAGCTAAACATGAAATTGACACTTCTGAAATGCCAAAAATTAAACTAGATGAAAATCGGCAAAGAGATGTAGAACAGATAGCTATCGGGACCTATTCGCCAATTCAAGGATTTATGGGTAAAGCCGATTTCCAGGCCGTATTAGATAAGATGCGTTTAGCCAATAATTTACCCTGGCCTTTACCTATTTACCTTGATGTTACAGAAGAAGAAGCCAGCTCATTAAGTTTGGGTCATGATGTAGCTCTTATTGATGAAACTGAAGTAGTAGCAGTTTTACACCTGGAAGAGAAATATCCGGTCGATAAACCAGAAATGGCGCAAAAAATGTATGGAACTGAAGATGAAAACCATCCTGGTGTTAAACGAGTAATAAGTATGAAACCAATTTTATTGGCAGGAAAAATAACACTGCTAAAAAGAATGTCTTCAGAGAATAAAGAATATGAAATAACGCCAAGGCAAGCTAGAAGATTGTTTGAAGAAAGAGGCTGGAGTAAGGTAGTTGGTTTCCATACTAGAAATGTTATCCATAAAGGGCATGAGTTTATACAGTTAAAAGCTATGGAAAAAGCTAACTGTGACGGTTTGTTTGTACATCCGATAGTTGGAAAAAAGAAATCAGGCGATTTTAATGCTAAATATATAATCAAGGCTTACGAGATGATGGTTAACAAATTTTATCCAAAAAATAAAGTTCTGTTTGGAACATTTTCAACTTATTCCAGGTATGCCGGGCCAAGAGAAGCTTTATTTACTGCTTTGTGCCGTAAAAATTTCGGCTGCAGTCATTTTGTTGTTGGCAGAGATCATACCGGGGTAGGCAATTATTATCATCCCAAAGCTTCACATAATATCTTCGAGCGCTTTCCAGACTTGGGAATTACACCTATCAGATTTGATCAAGTCTTTTACTCTGAGAAATTAGGACAGCACTTGCATGAAAGTGATTTTCCTGAACATCCTGAAGAGGATAAACTTCATGTTTCAGGCACGCAGGCCAGGGAAATGTTTGAAGCTGGCAAGCAGCCGCCGGAATGGTTTATGCGCCCTGAAATTTCACAAATGATTATTGATTCAGTTAAGAAAGGTGAAGAAGTGTTTGTCAAGGAATGATTCACAACTCTTTTAAACGTTTGTATAAAAATTAGATCATGGGAAAAGTAGTTTGGTTTACTGGTTTAAGCGGTTCAGGAAAGACTACTATAGCTTTAGAATTAAAGAAACAACTGGAGAATTCTGGGAAAATTGTTGAAATTCTGGATGGAGATGTAGTTAGAGAAACCCTTCATAAAAACTTAGGTTTTTCTAGAGAAGATATTAGAGAAAATAATCGCTTGATAGCGGGATTAGCCAAAGAGCTATCTTCAAAGACAGATTACATTTTAGTTCCAATCATTTCTCCATATAAAGAAGATCGAGCTATGGTTAGAAAAATTATAGGTGATGACTTTATAGAATTGTTTGTAAATACTCCTTTGCAAAAGTGTATCAATAGGGATGTTAAGGGATTGTATAAGAAAGCTTTAGCCGGAGAAATTGATGATTTTATTGGAATAGCAGAATCAAATCCTTATCAGCCACCTAATAATCCCGAGATTGAAATTTTTACAGCAAATCAAAATTTACAAGATAGCGTTAAGCAAATACTAGAAAAGTTACCATGATTCCAATTTCACAACTATTATACGGACTGAAGAAGTATAAACTTAAAAGCATTATTTCAAATATTTTTTCTATCTACGTTAGTGATTATGTCATAGTCTCTTTTCAAAAATGCGGAAAGACTTGGCTAAGAATGATGTTATCAAAAGTTCTTTCTGAAAAATTTAATATTAAAAAAATAAAGCTGGACTTACAGTATATGACCTTATTTAAGAAAGGGGCGCCAAATATTTTGATTTCTCATGGTGGAAGTATTAAAGATAACAATAAAATAAATTTTCAAAAAATTTTCAAGAATAAGAAAATAATATTCTTAGTTCGTGATCCCAGAGATATTGTTGTGTCATTATACCATGGCTCCAGAACTCGTGATAAAACTTACGATGGCGGCAATATCTCCACATTTATCAGGGACGGCAATTCAGGATTTTCTAAAATTATCAATTTCATGAATGCTTGGGCTAACGATTTACAGAATAGAAATAGAGATAATTATATCATCATTAAATATGAAAATTTAAAAAAAGATGCAGCTCGTGAACTAAGAAGAATTTTTAACTTTATGGAATTAGATATTGAGGATCATTATCTCCATGAAGCGGTAAACTACGGATCTTTTGATAACATGCGTAAATTAGAGGTACAGCAGGAGATTAAGGATTATAGAATGCTGCCAGGTAATTTAAATGATCCTAACTCTTTTAGAACCAGAAAAGGTAAAATAGGTAGTCATAAGGAAGAACTTTCAATGGAGGACATTGGTTATATTAATCAAGAAATGTTAAACTTAAATCCTTTCTTTGGTTACCTGGCTAATGAAAACTAAACTATTGCCCAATTTGTAAATGCCGGGAATGGTTTTTTTCAAACTAGCTTTTTGTAAAAATCGATCAATATTTCTGAATAATCCTGGGGCTAATTTATTTTTCTTACTTAAATACCCGGCTCCAACATAGCCAACAATTGTTAACCCGCTAATTTGATGTAATTTGTAAAGCCTTGAGAATGACCAGGCATTTTTTCTTACCAAGCCAATTTTTTTGTGTTCTATCAACTGGCTTATCAACTTATGTTTAGAGGCCAATTTGGCATAAATGAATCCAGCATACCATAATGGTGTATCCTGCCATCGCAATTCATGTTTTCTATTGCTAATCAGATAATAAACAGACCTTAGAATTTTTAACGGCCCGTCTAAACTGCTGATACCAAACATATTTCTTTGAGCGATTATACAATGTCCTCCCGGTTTTAAAACTCGGGCAATTTCCTTAAAACATGATAATGGTTTTTCTAAATACTGTAGAAATCCTAGGCCGATCACACAGTCAACACTATTATCAGGCAGATCTAACTTTTCTGCGTTTCCTATCATAAACTCGAATTTTGGTTTTCCTTTTATCTCATTACAGTTTTTAATTGCTATTTTCCGCAGGGTTTCAGAGACATCAACTCCAATTAACTTAAATTCTCGCTCACAAATTTTTTTTGAAGTAACTCCTGCCCCATAGCCTAATTCCAAAATTACTGATTTTTTAGGCAGTTTTAATGAATCTAGGTATTCCAAGACCATTTTTTCTCTGGCTCTTAATCTGTTTCCGTGATAGTTATTTAGATTATACCAGTAATTCCACTGGTCTAAATTATTTTCTTTGTTCCATTTTTTAATGGACTGAGAAAGCTGTATTTCTGCCATATTAAATATTTAAAATAATGGATATATAAAGATTATTCTAATGCAGAATCTCCATGCTCAGTACTCTTAATCCTAAAGTAATTTAAATGATACCAAAATATTATAAGCAATGTTCGATTTTATCTATCCAGAAACTAAAGTTGCCATGGAAGCTGCTTATGAAGCTGGCAAAGCAGTTTTAGAGATGTATAACTGCGATTTTTCAGCTATGGTTAAGGAAGATAAATCACCATTAACCTTAGCTGATTTAAAAAGTAATGAAATCATCATTAAACATTTATCAAAAACAGGCCATTATATACTCTCTGAAGAATTAGCTGATAATCTTGAAAGATTAAATAGATCAAAACTTTGGATTATTGATCCGATTGATGGAACTAAAGAATTCATTAACAAAACTGGAGAATTTTCAATCATGATAGCTTTAGTTGAAGATAACCAGCCGGTTATCGGGCTAGTTTACCAGCCTACCTTAGATAAACTTTTTTTGGCGGAGAAAGGAAATGGCGCTTTTAAGATTGAAAAAGGTCAATGGCATAAACTTCGAACTAGTAATAATCAGAATATTCGACATTGGAAGGCTGTGGTTAGCCGGCACCATTTAGGGGATAAAGAGAAGGATTTTTTGAAATTTCTAAATATCTCTAACTTTCAGTCTAAAGGAAGTGCCGGTTTAAAGATAGGCGATATTTGTGATTCAAAAGCAGAAATATACTTTTCTTTCACTGATAAAATTAAGCAATGGGATACCTGCGCAGCTTATTGCCTCATCACGGAAGCCGGCGGGAAAATGACTGATCTTAATGGGGAAGATTTAATCTTTAATATTGAAATTCTAAATCATCAACAGGGATTGCTGGTGACTAATGGGGTAATTCATGATTTAATCCTAGATAAGCTCCAGGAATTTCTAAGATTTGCCAAACACTGATTTAATTAATTTAATATCTTCAGTTTCTATTCCTTTTAATAGATATAAGATTAGTAAATAAATAACATTTAATAATCCTATTATCAATATTATCCAAAAACTCTTACCAATTAATGAAAGAGTTTCAAAGTTTAGAGATGTCCAAATTAAGGATAGATGTTTAAAATTTAATGACTTAGCTGCTAAATAAACAATAGCAGAAGCAAAAAATATTTTCCATTTAGATTTTAACAAGTTAGTATCAAACTTTCTTTTAACGTAAATAATACCGGCAGCTACTCCTGCCAGTCCAGTAATCAGGATAGTCATAGCTGCTCCATTTAATCCATAGTTTTGGATTAATAACTTATACAATATAACCGCTAAAATTAACAGCACTGCCGAAAACCAGAAAGCATGCTGCGGCTTGCCAGCACCTGACATAAAAGATGAGATAGTCATGAACAGAGAAAAACCAATAAATCCAAAAACTAATATCGATAATGTTGGAGCAGCACTGATATAGTTGCTAGAGTACAATAATTCTAGTATTTCTTGGGATAAACTGCTAATTATGGCTCCTATTGGAAGCAGAACTAACAATGAATATCGAAATGATTGGTTAATATATTTCTTAACTAGGTTTTGGTTATTAGCGGCTGTAGCACTAGAGATAGAAGGCAGCATTGTCATAGGTAATGCTGTAAAAATAGTGAAGGATAGTTTGGCTATGGTAGCAGCAGAAGTATAAAACCCGGTAAGTCTGATATCATTAAGAATATTTTGAACCATCAGCAAACCTAAATCTGTGGTTAAAGTAATTGTGGCATAAAATAAAGTAGTAGGAAGAGCGAACATAAATAATTTTTTAATTTTAAAATTACCTTGGTTTTTATTGATCTTTATTAATTTCATGGCCATAAAAAAAGTAATCAGCGGTGCCAGAACATAAGCCATAACCGCTCCAGTTAAACCTAGCCCTAGCCACACTAAAATCAGAGCAAAAAATACCTTTAAAATAGAATGGCCTGCTTCCAGGAAGGCTTGCAGTCTAAAGCTGCGGATTCCATTTAAATAGCCTTTAGTAGCTATAATATAAATTCCTAGCGGCAAAACAACTAAAGATGAGATCAAGATTGTGTTCTTAAGCTCTGGTTGATGAAATAATCCAGCTATCCTTTCAGAGAAAACAAGGTATATTAGTAGTACTATGGAGATCAGCAGTAGTTGCAGCTTGTAACCTGCTTTCATAATTGCAGCAGCATTCTCTTGGTCCTCTGAGATAAATTTTGACACAGCTCTATTAGTTCTAATATGAAAAATAGTTTTAGTAATCAAGATTAACGATAGAATAATTCCAAACTGCCCGTAAACCTCTGGGCCAAAATATCTGGCCAATCCGATGTGGATTAAGTAGCCAGACAGAGTAATAGTTAGTTGTGCAATCATTAAATACAAAGTGCCTCTGGCTACAATATTTTTCATATTATAATTGTTCTTTCTTAACTAGATAGTTTCCCAAAACCAAATATTTAAGATCAGAATTTTTGAAAACGTCCATAGCCTCTTTAGGCCCATGGACTATTGGCAGCCCATGCAAATTAAAAGAAGTGTTTAGAATGACGCCTCTACCAGTTAATGAATAAAATTCTTTTAATATCTTATAATAAGATGGATTCATTTTTTCCTCAATTATTTGTGGTCTTGCTGTTAAATCAGCCTGATGGACTGCAGAGATGAACTCTTTAAATTTGCTAGTGCTATCAAAACTTAGAATCATGTAAGGTGACTTAATATTCTTCTTATTTTTTATGTATTCATTGGCTTTTTCCTTAATCATGACTGGAGCAAAAGGCATCCAAAAGTCACGTTTTTTGACCATCATGTTAATCTCCCGCACACAATCTTGATTTGATGGATCGGCTAAAATTGATCTATTACCTAAGGCTCTGGCTCCAAACTCCATCCGGCCGCGGCAGCAGGCCACTACTTTTTTTTCAAAAAGAAGTTTTGCTATCACTGGTTCAATCTCCTTAGGTTTTTCATAACTGAAGGTAAACTCTGACTTTCTACTTGCCAATTCCTTTAGAACATCTTTATCAGTGAAATCATCGCCAAGGTAGAAATGATCTAGAGGTTGTATTGGGACAGTATTGGGCTGTTGTGAATATACCCAGTAAGCAGCGCCGATAGCTACAGTTTCATCACCACAGCTTGGAAAAACAAACAAATCTTCAACCTCTTCAATTTCCATTATCTTTTTATTAGCCTTAACATTCATGAAAATCCCGCCGGCTAAAGCTACTTTTTTAATCCCGGTATGTTTAATGCAATTATTAACCCATTCTACAAGTATATTTTCAGTAAAGGCTTGCAATCCAGCACAAATATTATCAAACCTAACATATTTTGATCTTTCCAATAATTTTGGCATAATCAATGAAATTGGTTCAGAGGTAGTTCTTTCAAATACTAGAGGGTTAGATCCAGAAATCTTAATCAAATCTTTAAAAATTTTATAGCCTTGTTCTTTACCATATTCAGAAGTATATGGAGCCATCCCCATTAATTTATACTCGTGTTCTAATGGTTTGAATCCTAACATTTTTGTTATTAGGCAATATATCCCAGCTAAAGAATCGGTGCTTTTAACTTCTGCAATCCGTTTTAACTGGCCGTTTTCAGCTATAGAAACTGTTGCGCATAAACCATCACCAGCTCCATCGTTGGTTAGAACCAGAATCTTTTCGTTTCTTTGGAAATGGCTGCCAAAATAAGCAGTAGCTGCATGACAAAGGTGGTGGTCAATAAAATTAATCTTATCTTTGCTAAAACCAAGTTGGACTAATCGGTCTATTCTTTTATCTTTAATTTTTTTTTTATAATGTGAATACAGAGGTGTCTTCATGACTAAAGCTTCTGTCTTTCTTCTAAGATCGCTTTTATGATGCTTCTTAAAATATTCACCTGTTGCAAATTCTGGCGAATTATGTGAGGAGGCTACCGCAACTATGTCAATATCATCAACAGTAAGTTTTAGGTAAGATAACATCCGTTTTAGGCTGTTTAGCGGAAATCCTGATTTATTCTTTTCATTAACTAATCTCTCTTCTTGAATTGCAAACTTTATTTGTCCATCTTCAATTAAACAGACGGAAGCATTATGTCCATCATGGATTCCCAATACTCTCATGGCCGTTCCTCATATTTATTAGTCTTCATTGATTCATTGAGATAACCAACCTTTTGCGTCAAAAAACTTAAGAATAAAAGCGCTATCATTAAAAATATCTTTGGACTTCTCCAATACTTTTTAATCATGTTTTTAGTGCTCCAAATTCTTAATTTATAAAAATCTCCAAAGGATCCTACTTTTTGCTTAAAAAGGTAACTGCCTTTCCCCCGGCTGTAATGCCACTTTAAAAAAGACTGGAGGTCTTTTCTAGGACGGTGATACATTATGATGTTTGGATTATATTTTATTTTAAGCCCTTTTTTTAGAACTTTTATTGATAAATAGACGTCATCAGCTGTAATAGTTAAATCTTTATTGAAAGCGCCAAGTTTAAGAATTTCATTTTTTCTGAAACCGCAATTTCCACCAGCTATGTGGTTAGTGTAGCCATCAACATCGATAGGCCACATATTATGGAATCCCAAGTGGCCTCCTCCTGGATAGCCCAGTCCAGAAATACAGTCGCCCAGAAAAGTTGATTTTGGAATTTTAGTATTTCCAGTCACCACCACTTCTCCAGACAAGATTGAATTATAAATCTCTTCAACCCAATTTTCTTCAGCATAACAATCAGCGTCAATAATCGCAATGATGTCTGCTCTTGAATTATTGATCCCAACATTTCTGGCAGCTGATAAACCCTCATGTTTCATATCAATTACATTAGATCCATTAGCTCTGGCTATATCAGCAGTTTTATCGGTAGATCCATCGTTAGCTACAACAATTTCAAAATCAGTAAATGTTTGTCTTTTTAAAGAATCAAAAATACCTTGAATACAATCCGCAGCATTATAAGCGCAAATTACTACCGAAATTTTAGGTTTTGTTTCTTTCATAATCGATAGTTTCTAATAGTCCTTGTTCTAAACTGATTTCAGCTTCCCACTTTAGAATATCTCTAGCTTTACTGATTCCTAAAACACTCTCTCTGATATCCCCGTCTCTAACTGGAGCTTTCTTCTTTTCTACTTCATAGCCGCAGACAGCATGAATTATTTTAATTAATCCGTTTAAAGTTATTTTCTTTCCAGTTCCAATATTAAAACAACCTAGTCCATTTTCAATGGCACAAATCACCGCTCTAGCTACATCCTTAACAAAGATAAAGTCGCGAGTTTGTTCACCATCGCCATGGATATAAATTGGTTTTCTGTTGGCAAAAGCCTGGCTAAAAATGGCTATAACTCCTCCTTCTCCTTGTGCGGTTTGCCGCGGTCCATAAACATTAGCCAGCCGCAGCGAAACAAAATTAATTTTTGCTATCCGTAAGTAATCTTCGACTACACTTTTAGAAAGTCCATAGTTGGCTTTAGGATTCTTAGGATGATTCTCATCAATCGGCAAATATTGTGGATCACCAAAGATTGCAGCTGAGTTGATGTAAATAAATTTGTCAACACCATATTTTTTGGCTAAATTTATTAAATTTAAACTTCCATTAATATTAACCAGAGCATCGTAAGATGGATTTTCTAATGATCTGGTCACGCTTACCTGGGCTGCTAAGTGTATAACTACATCAATGCCACCTTTAAAAATTTCTTCTAATATTCCTGAATTAATGTCTAATTTATAAAATTCGGCATTAGGATTAATGTTGCTTTCCTTACCAGTTGAAAGATTATCAACCACCACCACAGTGTCTCCTCTTCTTATGAGGGTATCAACAACATGGCTGCCTATGAATCCGGCACCTCCGGTAACTAAAATTTTCATGAAGATCCATGTTAGCTTTTATCTTATATATGTTATGAATTACTCCTGGATAAACTCAATTTCCTCTTCGGAAACTCTTCTAACTGGTTTTTCGTATTTTAATTCTTCGTGAACTTGTGCTACTAAACCTGGCGTTCTACCGATGATAAAAACACCTTTACCTAATAAGTAATCAAAACCAAAATCACATAAGAATAGGGCTAAAATACCATCTATATTACATGGAATTTGTTTTCCTTTAATTTCAATAAACGATTCTTCTATTATCTTTTTTAAATATAGGTGCTTTGAACTGAAACCTATTTTCTTTACTTCTTCCAATAACAATAAAACCCGTGGATCACTATCTTTGTAATGTTTATGTCCAAAACCATAAATTGTTACTTTATTATTTATCATTTCTTTAACTTTTTCTTTAGCTTCTTCGCCCAACTTTGCAAGCTCATAAAACATCTTCATAGCCGGTTCAATAGCCCCACCATGATAATTACCAATACTAAGTACACCTGCACCAACTCCAACATTTAATGAATTTCCACCAGAGACAACAAATCTTGAAGTTAAACTAGAAACAACTCCCATGCCATGATCCATAACGCTGATCAACATTCTCTCAAATAATTGACTTTCTTGTAATTTAGGTTTTCTTCCAGATATCTCTAAAAAAACAGCATCACTAAACTTGCCAGCTTTAACTAGATCTGAAAGCTTTTCTCCTCTTACAATTACATCATCATTTTCAAGCTTGGATATTCGAGTTTGATATTGCATTTTTGATTACTTCTCCTATTTTATGGTGGATTTCTTCAACTATTACACCTGCTTCTTTAAGTAATTTTACTTTTTGTTTTCTAGTGCCTTTATCTCCTTCAATTATAGCTCCAGCATGTCCTAAAGAAACATTTTGTAGGTTATATTCTTCCGCAAATTTACCAGAAACGAAAGCAACAATTGGTTTAGGATAGGGATTTCCTTCAAGTTTTCTTTTCTTAAGATATTCGGCTAAATCTTCTTCTACAGTACCACCTATTTCTGCAAACAAAACAATGCCTTTAGTTTCTTCATCGTTCTCAAAATCCTGTATCAATTCAACAAATGAATCCCCCATTAATATGTCCGCTCCAGTACCTACAACAGTAGATTGTCCTAAGCCTACTTGTTTTAAAATTAGCGCGGTTTCGCAAGACATACCACCGCTTCTAGAAATAATGCCAATATTGCCAGGTGTGAAAGCGATTTTTGATTTTCCACTAGCAATAGTACCGCATTTGGATTTTCCAACAGAGTAAATTCCAATGGAAGTTGCTCCTATAATCCTGATTTTGCATTGTTTTGCTAAAGCTAGACAATAAGCCATGTCATGTACTGGAATATTCTCTGTGATAATGTTAATTAGAGGAATTCCGGCTTTAATGGCTTCAACTATAGCTTCTTTAGCTACTTTTGCTGGAACCAAGATAACTGTCGCTTTGATTTCATGTTTTTGTTGAGCTTCTGCAATGGAATTGTAAACAGGCACTCCTGCAACTTCTCCTTCTCCTTTTCCAGGAGTTACTCCTGCCACTACTTTAGAACCAGCCTCTAACATCTCCTGACAAGCAAGTTGTCCTTGTTTTCCGGTAATTCCCTGGATTAGGAATGTTGTATTTTCATTAATTAAAATAGCCATTTTTCTCCTTGTATTGGTTAGACAGCTCAACCATAATTTCTGCTGCTTTGGTCATGGGTGTAGTTTCATCAAAATAATGAATGTCTAAATTAAATTCCTTTTTTACTTGTTCCAACATTTCCTTCGCTTCTTGATCATGGGGTCCGGCTCTTCTAATAACAATCGGGAAAAGAGTTTTCTGTTCTATAAGAACCTTAATAGTTCCTTGAAGAGTTTCTTTTATATTAGTAAAATTAGCAATCACTCCAGCTACAAATAATCCTGAAAGATTCTCTCTATCTAAAACGATTCGTGTTAACTTTTCAACTTTCTCTTTAGGAGGATTACCACTATATTCTGTAAAATTGGCTGGCTTTCCACCACATTGGATTAAGGTATCCATGAGAGTCATAGAAGCTCCTCCACCTACTGTTAGAATTCCAATATCCCCATCTAAATCGATAAAAGTTTTTCCAGCGACACCTCGATGATCTTCCCTGTCAATTTGCCTAGCTGCTATTTCTCTGGCTGTAGCATCTCGATTATCAGTTCTTTCAGGAAAGTTAATTTCCCAGCGATATCTAGCATCATCGTCTAAAACAGCCACTGCATCCAAGGCAATTAACCTTCCATTATCATCTAATGCTAATGGATTTATTTCAATCATTCTGCAATCAAATCTCACAAACACTTGGTATAGTTTAATAAGGATTTCTCGGATTGCCTCCGGAATTTCTTTTAAGTTTTCTTTTTTTAATCCTTCTAAGTAGTCTACTTCTATTTTATTAATTTGAGCTTTTTCTACTTCGACACCACCTTCTTCACTGAATAAAACAACTGGACATCTCTTTGAAGTATCAAACATAATTCCTAAATAGAATTCTTTCTTGACATCTATTTTTTCATCTAACAGAACTTCACTAATCCTCTCATTCAAGAATTCTTTGCCTAGAAATCGTGAACTTATTCGTTGTGCTTCCTCCTTGTTATTAACTTCAATAATCCCCCCTGCTTTTCCTCTACTTCCAGTTAAGGTTTGAACTTTAACTAAAACATTTTTTACCTCAGGTATATTCTTGATATCCTGAATTAAAATCCCATTACTAGTTTTAATCCCTACGGCTTGCAATAATTTTTTCGCTTCAAATTCCTTTAATTTCAAGATCTTCCAACTCCATAATAAGTAAATCCAGACTTCTTTATTATTGAAGGTTCATAAATATTTCGTCCATCAAATAACACTTTTGTCTTCATAGTCTCTCCTAATTTGGAGAAATTTACTCCGCGAAATTCATCCCATTCTGTTACTAAGGCTATTCCGTCACTTCCTTCAGCCGCTTCTTCAGCTGATTGACAATAGATGATAGAATCCCCAAATATCTTTTTTACTTCTTCATTAGCAATAGGGTCGTAAACTCTTAATTTAAATCCTGCTGATGATAATTCCCGAATCATGACTAAGGAAACTGCTTCTCTGGTATCACTGGTTTTTGGCTTAAATGTTAAACCCCAAATAGCTAGAGTCGCAGCTTCTGAATAATGCTTTAATATTTTATTAACTAAAACTCTTTTTTGTCTTTCATTTACTTGGTGAACTTCTTCCAATAACTTAGCTGAATAACCATGTTCACGGGCTGTACTAATTAGTGCTCTAACATCTTTTGGAAAGCATTCACCTCCATATCCCAATCCTGCATTTAAAAATTTTGGACTAATTCTATAATCCATGCCCAGGGCTTTAGCTACTGTTTTTATTTCTCCGCCTAAGGCATCGCAGATGTTGGCGATTTCGTTGATAAAACTGATTTTTGTGGCTAAAAATGAATTATTAGCATACTTGATAATCTCAGCTGTTTCCCATTCTGTTTCTAAAATTTTGAGGTAAGGCCTTTCTAAACCGGAGTAAACATTTCTAAGAACTTCCCTGGCTTCCTGGTCGCTAGTCCCAACGACGATTTTGTCAGGATGCATAAAATCGTAAACGGCGTTTCCTTCTTTTAAAAACTCAGGATTAGATACAACTTTAACTGGCTTGTCCTTAAACAACTCCTGGCATTTTCTGGCTGTGCCAGCTGGTACGGTACTTTTATTGATAAAAATAGTGGGCTTAATGATCAAATTAGCTAGACTATTTACTACAGCAAAAACATAGCTTAAGTTTGCACTTCCATCCTCCATTTGCGGTGTGCCTACACAATTAAAAATAATCTCCGAGTTTATTCCAGACGTAGTATCCGTAGTAAACTTCAATCTACCCTTTATTTTGCCTAACTCTACTAATTCTTTAAGACTAGGTTCATAAAAAGGAATAATATTTTGGTTAAGTTTGTTTATTTTATCTTTGTCAATGTCAATGCAAATAACTTCATGGCCTAAATTGGCCAGACAAGCTCCCGTGGTTAATCCAACAAAACCGGTTCCATAGATGCTAATTTTCATATATCTTCCTCGCTTCAGTTAAATTTTCATGTGAACCTATATCAAACCAATGCTCCTCAAATACAAAAGCATGCAGGACAGAATCTCTAACTATCCGAACCGTCAAATTTCCTGGCGCATCACTATTATTCTCTTTAACTAATTTGCCGACAAACTGCAAATCTTCGGCTTTGAATAGGTAACAAGCTGTAGCTGCTAAACTGCTTTTAGGTTTTTCCGGCTTTTCTTCCATATCCATGACCTTATCTCCTTTCAAAATTCCTACTCCAAATCTCTTTTTGACTTTTTCAATATCCTGAAGATCGCGGAAAGCTAAAATAGAGGTGTTTTTTTCTTTGAAGAAATTGACAAAATCTCTTAATTTAAAGCCGAACAAATTATCTCCGGCAATCACTAGCAGATCGTCGTTCAAATTTTCTTTTTGAATCACAAAATTAATATCGCCAATTGAACCTAACCTATCCTCGTTATCCAAAGTGCCGTCATTTAATACCATTATTTTATGGTTATTAGCTTGTTGGGCCCATTCCTTCAAGTCTTTGAAAAATTTATTATTGGTAACTACATAGATTGTATCAATATCAGAGATAGTATTCAATCCTTCTAGAAGATGGTCTATAATAGTTTTCTTTCCTACTTGAATTAGCGGCTTAGCTTTGTTTAAAGTTAGAGGGTAAAGACGTGTCCCGTAACCAGCAGCAAGAATCAATGCTTTAATTTTCATCACCTATCATTTTTAAGATCATGACTTTATAAGGTTTTAAAAGAGTTGTGGAAAAGAGTAACCAGAAACATTATCCTAAACTAGGTCAATGATTTTCTGATTAAGGATAGATTTTAGCTTTTTGTCAGGTTTTATCAATGACAGTAGAATAATTAACAACTTACAATTCTAATCTATGGGCTTGACCGTTACTAAAAGCAAGACCAACAATTCTCTGTTTTTCCAGATAATCTTCTAAATCAGATATATGGCTAATAATTACCCCTCTGTCTTTAATTCCATCAATTACTTGACTTACTCTATAAGAGTCGCATTTCAGTTCTTCTCTAGGAACTGTAGGGATCCCTCCTAGTTCTGTTGACATTACTTGTGCTGACTCTGCAGCTCGTTTTAGGGGACTATGGTAAATTACAACACCTTCTAAATTTCCCAATTCTTCTCTAATTAGACGAGAGGTGATAACTATTTGGTTTACTCCCCTGGGGGATAGACTGCCATCTCTATAATCTTGACCAGGCCTTACCAAATAAACAATTTTTGCCATTTTAAAAAAGAGTGGACAGCTAACCGAGGTTCCCACGTAGCGCAGTACAGCTCGGAACGGAAGTGGTTTTGACTTCTGAGATCGAACGGGATCAGGTAAACCCCACTCCTATGGCCGTCCTGCTTGTTTATTCTTCTAGGTTATTTATAAATATTTCTCTAAAAAGTTGCATAACGTATCTGAGACGTTAGTTTCTTCGACCTTATGACATTAGGTCGAATTGCATTAGCAAAGTTTGAGTGTATGTAAAATGTACGAAAACTAATGTATTTTCCTATATCTAGTAACTATCTATTATTGTTAAAAAATGATGGAAAGTTTGAGAAATATCTAAAACCATAGTTTAATCATTTGAAATTATATAGCATCTTTAAAAACTCACAAAACCAGTAAAATATAACAACAAAATATTCTCATAATATTTAGATATTACATTAAATAATATACCATTACAAGATGTAATCACTCTGGATAGCGAAGAAGTAAAGATTATTTTTCTTAGAAGGTTCTTAATAATGATTAATACTAAAAAAGATAAGAACTTAAGAAACTACTTCTTCAGTTGGAACTACTGAGGATATTAATTCTTTTTTGGTGTTACACAATATTTATAAACAATTTTCTTAGAGAATATTTTAGCAAAAGATGGTGAATACAGCAATTATTCTAGCAGGTGGCTTAGGCACGCGGTTAAGGCCTTTAACGGACGAAACGCCTAAACCGTTACTTCCATTACATGGAAAACCGATAGTTCAACACACTATAGAATATCTAAAGCAGCATGGGATTAAAAATATTATTTTATCAGTAGGCTTTCGCGGTGATAAAATCATGGAATATTTTGGTGGTGGCGAGAGAATCGGCGTTAATATCTCTTATGTCTTTGAAGATGAACCGCTAGGAACTGGTGGTGCAGTTAAGAAAGCTGCAGCCAATCTTACTTCTCCTTTTGTTTTAACTTGGGGCGATGAATTAAAAGATATTAATTATACTGCTTTGATTCAGGCTTTTAATAAAAATAAAACTAAAGTAGCTATGACTTTAACTAAGCGTTATGATGTTACTAACTTTGGTGTGGCTAAATTAAATGGTAATCAGGTTGAATATTTCGTGGAAAAGCCCAAGCCGGAAGATGCGCCGTCTAACTTAATTAATGCTGGTGCTTTTGTGATTGATCCTAGCTGCTTGGAAATGCTGCCTGAAGGCAAATCCTCCATGGAAAGAGATTGTTTTGAGAAATTAGCTGTTTTAGGAGAGATCTCAGCCTATATCCATGAAGGACAATGGTTTCCAACTGATAATTTAGAAAGATATACCAATGCTTGTAGAGAGTTCCAGGCCAATATAAACTTCTCTAAAAAGAAAGTCATTATGGCTGATGTCGATGAAACTATCTGTGAAAGCTGCAGTGAAATTTCACCAGAAATGGCAAATAAACTTAGTAAGTTAATTTCTAGTGGCTATCACTTAGTATTCATTAGCGGTACTCATGTTAAGGAACTTAAACGCATGATAACTTCTGGATTGAAGAAAGAGCATCATCTATTGGGTAATAATGGCACCAATTATGTAAAATATAAAGATGGTAGTTTTGAGAGTGTTTATGACAACCCCTTCAGTGCTTCTGAGAAACAAGAAATATTTAACGCTTTTGAGAAATTAATCGAAAGAGAAAATTTAGTTTCCATGACCACTAGAGAAGATCAATTACAAGACCGAGGCTCACAAATAACTCTGTCTGTCTTGGGTAGGGGAGCACCAAAAGAGTTAAAAGCTAAGTATGATCCTGATGGCAAAGTTCGAAGCAGACAGATAGATTTTCTAAGAGAATCTTTGAGCACTGATAAGTATGATATTAAGATAGGGGGTACAACCTCTATTGATGTTACCAGAAAAGGTTTAGACAAGGCTTGGGGAATGAATGAGTTCTTGAAGCATCATGGCTATTCTTATAGTGATGTATTGTTTATAGGAGACAAAATTTATCCTTATGGGAACGATTATGAAGTTTCAAAATACGTTGATTGCATTGCTGTAAAAAATCCTAAAGATGCCTTGGACAAATTAAGACACATCTTTCCAGCTGTCAGGGAAATCTTAGTTGATGAAAGACCGTGGGGCAGATTTGAGCAATATACTCACGATGAGGTTTCAACTGTGAAAATTTTAGATGTCAATCCAGGTATGAGAAATTCTTTACAATCACATAAAAGTCGTGATGAACTCTGGGTGGCACTAGATGATGGAGTTGTAACTGAAGTGAATGGTGATAAAAGGATTTTAAAAGTTGGAGAGAGAATTTTTATTCCGAAACATACCAAGCATCGCTTATGTTCTGACTCAGATAGAGTAAGAGTATTAGAAATTTCGTTTGGTAAATTTGATGAGAATGATATAGTAAGATACGATGACGACCATGGCCGAGTCTAAAGGTTTTTATACTATCTATTTCTAACTTAATTGATGAACGAAGAAACACTTCAGAAGTGTCTTAAAGCCGGCCGAATAGCTTCTCAAGTTAGGAGAGAAGGTGCAGCTAGGCTTAAGAAACCAGATATTAAAATTTTGGAAGTTATGGATTACTGTGAAAACAGAATTTTAGAGTTAGGTGGCGGGATCTCCTGGGTGCAGTACGGGTTAAATGATGTAGCGGCTCATAGCTGCCCAACTGATGAGAACTATGAAGTTACTAAAGAAGGCGACATCATTAAAATTGATGTGGGAGTTCACATTGATGGTTGGATCGCGGATAATGCTATGACTGTGGAAGTTGGCTCAGATAAAAACAAAGAACTGGTTAAAGCTTCCCAAAATGCTTTAAGAGCTGCAATTAAATTGGTTCGTCCTGGTGTCCAGTTGAGAGAATTGGGGGTAGCGCAGGCTTCAGAAGCTGCAGCTTTAGGATTTAAAACTATCAGAAACTTAAGCGGGCATACTATAGAAAAATATAAAGTCCATGGAGGAGTTTCAATACCTTTTTACGATAACGGTGACAAAAGAGAACTGCAAGAAGACTGGCAAATTGCTATTGAACCATTTGTGACAGATGGTGTTGGATTAATAAAAGAAAAAGGACAAGCGACGATATTTATGGTTAAAAGAAATGCTTCAGCCCGAACAGCTTCCGCTAGAAAAATTCTACAAGAAGTAGCACCTCAAAATGGCATGCCCTTCACTACCAGATGGTTGACTAGGAAGTTAGGAAAAGGATCAACAGCTTTAGGGTTAAAAGAATTGCAGAGAGTAGGAGCGATTACTGCTCATCCTCCTTTAGTTGAGGTATCTGGCGCTAAAGTTGCTCAATTCGAACATTCTATGATAGTTAGAGATAAACCAATAGTTTATACTAGACATGATGATGACGAATGGTGATTTATTTAGGAATTCTAGGTATTAAGGAAGGAATTAACTGGAGTGGTACGACTGTCCCTATGATGATAGAGGTTGAAGGATGCAATGTTAATGTAAGTGCTTTAAGTGATTATAAGGCCGGCAGTTTAGAAGAGAGATCGCATGAGTTATTAGCTTATCGTGGCGATGAATTCTCTGCAAGAAGTTTAAGAGATGATGGCAATTTGGCTAATGAATTATGCAGATCACTAGTTGATGTGACACCTCAACCATGCAGATTGAGTAATGGTAAAGTGGATTTAGTAGGATATTTATTAGTTAAGATTATTGAAGGCGAATGATAATTTCTACCTGAAAATTTAAAACTAATGTTAAGATTTAAGTTTAATGATAGAATTACTTGATAAAACTCAAACTGAGGCGTCAATGTTGCTTGATTCCAGACCCAACTCTCAGAGATATGATCAGGGATGGGTTGGCTATAGAATAATTTTTGGCGATTTGGTCACAGAAAGGGTGCAGACTAAGTTTAATGGATTAGTCTATGAATTAGATCGTAACCTTCCTACTAATTTAGATAGTAAAAATCGCCATTATCATACTGCTCCTCAAGCTATGAAGATTGTCGATGGGATCTATTTCATGGAAAGAGGACGTGGAGATTTAATGTCCCAACCTATTAGCCAGGGAGTAATTCCAGTTGGTTCATCTTATGAAATGTTAGATTCTGATGAGTGGCACAATATTGCTCCTGAAACTGATGTTTATACTTTTGGGATTATGGGCAGCCTTTTCGATTTGATTAGAGTTGATTTAAGTAAGGTCTCTATCGAAAAATTAAGTCCAGAAGAGATAGAATCAATTAAATCATTATTCAAAGAAAAATTAGGTTCTTAACTTTGGTAAAATTTTGTAAACAAATAAAGCTCCAATAATTATTACAACCCAAAATATTGTTGCGCTTATTACTCTAAATGCAAATAAAAATATATTTAATGTCAAAATAATTGCTGCGATGTAACCTAAAACCTTTAAGTTTTTAATTTTTTAACAACTCCGTCTACAGTAAGTAATTGCTCTGTTCCTGAGGACATATCTCTCAACAAAACTTTCTTCTTATTAATTTCATCTTCTCCAATGATAATTGTGTAGGGAATTCCTAAAGAATCGGCATACTGTAAACTTTTGCTAACACCTTTTTTACCAAGAGAAAAATCAGTCGCTATTCCAGAATTTCTTAAAATTTGAGATATCTCTAAAGATTCCTTAATCGTATTAATTGGTATAACTAAAACTTTAGTATTAGTTTTTGATTCAACTTTCTTCTCTAATTTCAAAGTTTCTATGATTGGAACTAGTCCAAAGGAAATTCCGACGGCCGGAACTTCTTTACCTCCATCTAGATACTTACCAATCATATTATCATATCTCCCACCGCCGGCTAAGGAAGAAGTAACTTCACCATTTTTTAGAAAAGCCTCAAAAACAGTTCCAGTATAATAAGCCAAACCTCTGGCCATTGAAATATCAAAGACTGCTGATTTAACATTCATTGACTTAAGGTATGAGAATAACTCTTCCAATTCCGCTAACCCTTCTTTACCAGTCTCATCAACAATTTTTATATTTAATTCTCTGAGAGTTACATTATTCCTAATCAAAGCAAAAACTTTATTAATTTGTTTAGTGCTATATCCTCGCATCTTCAATTCCTTGGAAACACCTTCTTCTCCGATCTTATTCAGTTTATCTATGGCTATAATCGCTTCTTCTTTTTGATCTATGCCTGCTTGTTCCAAAATTCCGTTCAATAGCTTTCTATTATTGACTTTAATCACAACATTCAAATTTAATGTTTTAAAGACAGAATCGGCCATCGCTAGAATTTCAGCTTCTGCTAGCATTGATTTAGTCCCAACAGTATCAATATCCATTTGCCAAAACTCTCTCGTTCTTCCCAGCTTTATCGGTCCATCTCTAAAGACACTTCCTACTGCATATCGCTTGAAAGGCAGCTTTAAATTTAGATTCATGGCGACATACCGCGCTAATGGCACAGTTAAATCAAACCGCAGGCCTAGAGTCCTATCCCCTTGATCTTTCAACTTAAAGATTTCTTTCAAGGCATCAGAAGCCTCGCCGGCTGCAAATTTTGCTGATAACGTTTCATATCTTTCTAGTATGGGCGTTTCAAGAGGCATGAAACCATAAAGTTCAAAAATGTTGGTTAGCGTAGAAACTACTTTATCCTTGACTATTTTTTCTTCAGGCGGAGTATCTTTCACGCCTTTAGCCAGTTGTAATTCAGTCATATTGTTCACTCTCCGTTATAGTTTTATTGTTTATTAAGTTTTGTGTCTCTCTAACTGCAGCTTCAGCTAGAACTTTGATTGTGTCAATTGTATTCTTGCTAGTCAAAAGCAGAGGTAAGTCAGTACATCCAAGAATAACTTTTGCTGCTCCTGATTTTTTCATCTTATTAACTATTTTTACTAACCTTTCTCTGTCCTTATCAAAAAACTTACCTGAAAGGATATTCATTATAATTCTAGTTGTAATTTTTTGATCTTCTTTGTTTGGAATGATCACATCGTAGAATCTTTTAGAGTAAATTCCTTGTTCAATAGTTTTCTCAGTTGCAATTAAGCCTAGTTTAAGATTTCCAAAACTTTTAAAGATTTCATTGACTATACTAATTACAGGTACATCAACAGAGTTTCTAAGATCATTAAAGTAGGTTTCAACGGTATTACAAGGAACAACTATAAAATCAGCTCCAATCTTCTCGAGTTTTCTTACTCCATAGATCAAACGATCTTTAACTATATTTCTAACTGAACTATTTTCAACCACATCAGGTAAAGGTAAATTATAAATAAAAATCTCAGGAAAATCATCGTCATATTTAGCTCCAAATTTATTCTGAAATATTCTAATAATCTCCAGGTAGAGTTTAGCACTGGCTTCAGGACCCATCCCTCCTAAAATACCGATGGTTTTGTATTTCATGAGAGCACCTCCTCTAATTTAAGCTGGTCTCTCATTCTCATTGCACAACTCTCTAACGGCTCATCTCCTTCTCGGAATGGCTGTAAATATTGGGCAACAAAATTACGATATTCTTTATCTCTTGCGAGAATTGAGGTTACAAATGCGTCAGGTGACTTTGTCCAAATAACATTTCTGTCGCTCAGATAGCCCGGTCTTCTTGGACCGAAAGAACAACGAAACGTCTCATAAGCCATTAATTGCTCTTCAAGAAGCCCCAGTATTGCTTCATCAAAGTCCTTTTCTGTTGTTGGTCCGAATTTAGCTTTTACGAGGTTTACGTTCCACAAGTAAACAGCCTCAGCCATTTCAAGTGGTAGATACAACTGACTTGCAGGATTTGGGTTCTTCGGCTGAATTCTCTCTATGAGATCAGGACATTCAGTTTTCAGCTTTTCCACAAACCATAACGCTGCATCCAAAGCCCCTTGGTATCTTTCAGATTCTCTGAAGATAGTTTTAGAATCAACGTATCTACCTTTAATCCCTGAAATCTCTATCAGTCTTTGAAGATAACTTGAGCGGAGTTCACAATTTTGCATTATTTCTGCTCGTTTTGGTCTCTCTTGTTCGCTTACTAACACTTCCAGAATTTGTTGTCCTGTTGGTTTGTTTCCAAGTGCCATAATCTTCTTCTCTGGCATTCTGTTAACGATACCATAACCACTAGCGTCAAAAATAGTCCACTCGGTAGAGCCAAGAGTTCCCCCTAAATTCCTCATCCAAGAGAAAAAATTCAGAATATCAAGACGTTCTCCAAAATTAGTTAAATCGGGATTATATCCAAAACCCATATATAACTTTGTTGGAACTTGACCTTTTGCATATTTATTCCTAGAAGTATCAATGCCGACAATGAAGACCTTGGTCTACTTTGTATAAGCAGGATTTCCTTTGTTGTATGCCTTCACTGCCTAGGTTTTCTTTGGTTGTTTGTTTCATTTTTCTGTGTTTCCCAATTTAAAGTCTAGACGACTATATTTTAAGGGCCGCAGATGGGGATTGAACCCATTCCTCTTGCTTTCAGCAGAACTTCTACCACAGACAAGAACGCTAACCATTACGCTACTGCAGCCATAATTTAGAACAATGTGGGGGGTTTTAGCCCAGTAGATGATGGCTTAAACTATAACTAAAATTATTACTTAAATTTCTATTAAAGTCGAAACTAGAAAAAAGATTACTAACAATGAAATAAATCACTTTTTGTCATTAGGTATATTAGAGAACATAGGTTATATTTAAACTTTACGTGGAGTTCGTTTAGAATTACTATTCTCAAAAGCTAAACGATTCATTTTAACCCTTAAAGCTAGGAAACCAATGCCGCTTACTCCATATCCGAGTAGATAAAAGGCATCAGATAATAAATCAGTTATAGTTAATATTGACTTAGCAGTGCCAAAGGAAAAAAGTATATCTCCAATTAAAATTAAACAACTTGCCATCCAGAAAATTGCTAACGGTTGAGCCATTGGCCCTAATTCCTTAAAATAAAGAATAATACTAAACGAAGCAGCTACAATCAAAGCACTTATAATCGGGTAAAAAGTTACAAAACTGTAGTCTTGGCTTTTTTGTGAAAATCCTAAAATCAATGATGAAACAAGAATAACTATTGCAGTTCCAACTAGAGCCTGTAAGAAAAATTTACCTGCTCTGCCTTTCTCTCTGTGCAAAAGCAAGGATAAGGCAATGAAGGAAACAAAAATCAGAAAGGCTCCGCCAGTCCAATAGACGTCTTGTATTCCAATTTGGCCAGCGTTTTTAAACACTTTTCTAGTGAGGAAGAATGATACTTCCCCTAGAGCATACAGGAAGTATCCTGCTACAATGAAAAAAAAAATGAAATAATTAACATCGTTAAAAAGATCTTTTAGTTTATTGCGGAAGAAACCTTCCAATACTACTATACCCATTACAGCTGCCAGGGCCGCTAAAATGGCAACAGCCAAAAATAATGTACTTTCTAAACTCTCTAACACCATAAAATTAGAAACGTTATTATGGTATATAAAGGATTCGGTAACTTGAATTTATAAACAATCACGCTTCTCGGGAAATGATACTCTTCAATGTTTACAAAAATTATTTATACTTTTCAATTTTTACCATCTTATGATATCCGAAAACTGGTGGTGGGGCCGTTCAGCGAGCATAGACTTGCACAATTGTAAGCACTCTAAGGTTATTAATGCAAAAGAAATCGAACTTTTTGTTAAAAAACTAGCCAAAGAACTTAAGATGAAGAGAGTGGGATTACCAATTATCAAGCGTTTTGGTCACGGTAATTTACGTGGCTATTCTATGATGCAATTTATTGAAACTAGTACAATCGTTGCCCACTTTGACGAGTTCGGAGATAGAGCTTTTATCGATGTATTTAGCTGTAAAAGTTATCCTGCCAAAAAGATAGCTCTATTCTGTAAAAAATATTTTAATGCTAAAGACTACGTTTTGTATGTAGAAGAAAGAAGATAAGAGGGCGGCCACCGAGACTTTCGATGTTCCGTTATTGCGGAACAGAATCGAACTCGGGCCAGGAGATCCACAGTCTCCTACGCTACCATTACGCCATGGCCGCCATAAGACATGATTACAACATTTCTTTTATAAAATTATCCAATATTTCAAATAATTAACACTTGCTGCTTCCTGGCTACTTTAACCTTCAGATTTTTAGTATAAGCTAAAAAATCCCCCCCGGCTTGTACTGGAAACTCCATTTTTGAAGAAATTAAGAATTCTTTTCCTCTCAACGGAACTAATGGGGCTTTATTTAATCCTAATTGTGTTAATACCATAGCCCATAACCTTAAACCTTTGTTAAAAAAAGCTGAATGAGTATTAACATTACCTAATCCTAAAGCATATTCGTCATCCGGCCTGACTTTGCCCAAAACTGACCGCAGCCCGTAACCGATGAAAGGAACCTTACTGATTATTAGATTAAAACAATTCTGCCAATAATGTCTATTGCCGTCAACAATGATGGTAATTTCATAAGATTTTCTTGGTCCAAAAATAACTTTTGTTGCAGCCATAAAATAATCCTTAAAACTATGGATCCTGATATTTTTCATTTCTTTAACGACTTCCGCATCTATTCCAATGCTCATAAAGGTAGTTTCTCTTCTGTTTTTATCCAAGGTTATTTCTAGAGTATCTAGAGGAATTTCACGAAAACTAAATCTTGATCTTAAGTATTCAAAACGATTTCCTTTGTAGAAATAAGAGTAATAACTATTTCCTGCTCCCAACGGGAAAAAACCTAAACTTTTATTCTTAAATGCCGTGCAGTTCAAAGCACTTTCAAAAGAACCATCTCCTCCAGCGATAATTACATGTTTAAATTTTTTAATCACTTTAGAGATTCCAGAATACATCTCTTTTTGATTTGGTAGATAATAGAGCTTAGCTTTTCTTCTTTTAATGAATAATTTTAGAAGGTGTCTTCTGTAGGGGTTATTATAACTTCCAGACCGCCGGTTAGCTAGAATAATCATTTTTTCGTTTCTAACTAATTTTCCTTCTTTCCTTCTTTTTCTTAACTTACTAGTGTAAGAAGAACTATAATGGCCGATTGAAATTATAGCAATAATCAGGGCTATTATCGTAAAAATTATAATGTTGAAATTAAGTAGAGCTACCCACTCTGTTAATTGACTATTTATCAGAAAATTCTTAATCAATAATCCGAATACTATGAAAAATTGGAAAAAAGTAATCAATTTACCATACAGCTTACCTCTAATTACAATATCGTCTCTAGTTGCTCTAATCCTGATTGAACCAACAATAATGTCTCTCAAAACAAATATAGTAAAGATTGCCGAAGGAAAATCTTTCTTAATAACAAAAATTAACAATAATCCCAGGATTATAAATTTATCTTTGAATGGCCTAAGAAACGACTCATGGTGTCTTATTTTTTTAAGAACTAGCCATTCAATAAAGCTTATGAAGACGGAAAGGAACAGCAGAGCAATAGACAGGAAAGAATAGAAAATTGTTTCTTTGTAAATGAAATAGATTATCACTGGAAGAATAACCACATGAAATAAAGCTAAATAATTTCTCATACACTTGAATTATGATAAACCTTAAAATAACTTTCTAAACTTCCATTCTATTAGGGTTGCCTTTTTTCTCGTGTCCTAAAATCACATCATCGATTCTTAAAATCATTTCAGCTACCTCAGCAGCTGAACTAATAGCCTGAGTCTTTATTTTTAATGGTTCAATCACGCCAGCCTGCCAGGAGTCCATAACTTTTCCGGTAGCAACATTAATACCCGGCCAGATTTCTTGCGCTGCTCTCAACTGTGTCAAAACATCAATAGGGTCTAAACCTGCATTTTCAGCTAGAGTCCTAGGTATAATTTCTAAAGTGTCAGCAAAAGCCTGAACCGCTAGCTGTTCCCTCCCGGTCAACTGATTAGCATAATTTCTCAACTCCCTAGCAACTTTTATTTCAACTGCACCAGCACCTCCTACCACTTTACCTTCTTTCACTACCGCGGCCAGATCACCGATAGCATCAGTAACAGCCCTTTTGATTTCTTCAGCAATATGTTCAGTTCCGCCGCGAACTAGGATCGTCACAGACTTGGTGTTAATGCACTTTTCAACAAAAATCATGTTGTTTTCTCCGATCTTAGATTCTCTAACTAATCCGGCACTGCCGCAGTCAGAGTATGAAACTTCTTTCCAATTACTGATTATTTTCCCGCCGGTGGCTTTGGCCAATCTTTCAATATCGCTTTTAGTTACTCTTCTAATAGCTAGGATCCCTGCCTTAGCTAAGAAATGCTGTGCCATGTCGTCAATTCCTCTTTGGGACAACAAAACGTTAGCTCCGGTATCTTTAATCCTTTCTACCATTAGTCTTAGAGTTCTTTCCTCCTGATCTAGGAAAGCAGTTAACTGGGCTGGGTCAGTGATTTGAATCTTAGCATCAATTTCTGTATTCTTAATTTCCAGCGGTGAATCTAATAATAACACTCGTGCATTTTCGATGTAAGTCGGCATACCAGGATGGACTTTCTCTTTATCTAAGACAATGCCTTCAATTAATTCGCTATTCTCATTGCCAACTCTTTTTTCAACTTTAATATCGTCTTTGTCAATTTTATTTCCTTGAGATACTTTTCTAATTGCAGCAATAATCAGCTTAGCCAGCTCCTCTTTATCAGATTCAGCGCCCTTGCCGGTCATAGCAGTTATAGCTATATTTCTAAGCAGCGAATCATTTTCAATAGAAACATTCTCACAGATTTTACCTAAAATTTTTTGTGCTTCAATCTCAGCTAGCCTATAGCCTCTGGCTAGGACAGTTGGATGAACTTCTTGTTCTAATAAATTCTCAGCGCGTTTCAATAATTCTCCGGCTAAAATAACTGCCGTAGTTGTGCCATCACCAACAGCATCTTCTTGTGTTTTAGCTACTTCTACTATCATCCTAGCAGCAGGGTGTTCAATTTGCATTTCAGTTAAGATAGTTACACCATCATTAGTGACAATCACATCGCCAGCTGAATCGACAATCATTTTATCCATGCCTTTAGGCCCTAAAGTAGTTCTGACAGCTTGGGCTACGGCCTTGGCTGCAGCTATATTATTATGTTGGGCTTCTCTACCAGTGGTTCTTTTGGTATCTTCTGGCATAATATAGATTGGTTGTTCTGACATTTAGTTGTTTTGGCTAGTCCTTCTATTATAAAATTTATGAAAGAGTTACCTTTTTTGATACGCTAAGTATACCACCATTCTATTGAATGGTAGATTGTAAGCAATACACTTATCTATTCGTGGTATACTGGCGCATGAAAATAAACAACGATTTATTTTCAGCGCTGAAATTTAATAGTTTTTAAATTTCATGCGTGATCAAAATTAGGCTGGCGGCGAACGAAGTGATCATGCTATCGGTCCACTCGGAAACGAAGTTTCCGGTGTGCCAGAGAAATAGCTGTTTCTCTGAGCATATTGACCGATAGTCCACCAATCCTATTTTGACATTCAACTGACTAGTTTAATTGATAGTTTTCAATTTACTTAAGAAATGTTTATAAAAAAGATACAGGTTTTATCTATGTTTAAATGAATGAGGTAGAAAAATGGTATCTAATTATAGAAGATTGATATTGAAAGGCGCAGGTTTAACTGCTGGTGGATTGGCTTTAAGTGGATCTGGACTGGGATGTGCTGCTTTTAAGACGGCTGGTACATTTTTAGAAAGAACTGCAGATCAAGCCCGTTACCATACTATTGCCAGACTCTTACCTGAGAACGGTTATACCGCTAGAGTTACGGAAAATGGTATGACTTTCACTTGGAGAGAAGAGCATAATCCGGCTCTATATGCTTGTGAGGCTCAAATATCATTAACTGACAGAATTCCAGGTATGGGTTTAGTTAAAAAACCAACTAACCCTATTCCAACTAGAGCTACAACCATTTCTCCTGAAACTGGTGAAACTACTTTTGATAGTGATGGAACGGTTATGGCTAGATGCAGAGAAAAAGCTCTGGAAGTTATCAATGGTTCTGATGCTCAGATGGGAATAACTCAATATTTAACCTCCGCTGATAGGTTAATCCAGGCGGGCAAGGTAGAATATGGTAGACTCAATGATGGATCGCCTAATAATAATGTTGCAGTAATGACTGATGGTAGATTAACTTACATAGCTATTCAAAAGGATGGTTTTTTTGGACCTAAAACAGACCATTTAAGAGTTGTTCAAGATTTAGGTTTACAAACTGAGTTAGACTTAATTGTTATTAATGGGCTTCCAGCTTTCTTAGAAGACGGAATGGTTAATTTGGTTCAAAAAGCTAGAAACAAAATTGGCAGTGGAATTCAGGATAGTGTCAATTGAGCTTTTGTTTTTTTAATTTTTTATTTAGAGTAGTAGAGAGTGATTTGGTGGAAATAGGACAGCATTTGGGAGATCTTAAAAAATTATTTAGAATATCATCATAGTTTTTCTCATTAATCTCCAGCCAGACTGATTGAAAAATACTCTTTTTGATTTTCATTTTTGAGTATCATAATCTTTATTAACTATCTACCCTAAAAATTCCCAGTGGCAAGGATAATATTTTTAGGTACCGCTGGCAGCTCTGCAGTAGCTAGCAAGCAATTAAGATCATCTGGTGGAATAATTTTGCAATTTGAAGATCTGCAGTTTCATATTGATCCTGGACCTGGCTCTTTACAGAAAGCTAAAGAATATGGTGTCAGCCTTAACCATACTACTGCAGTTCTGGTTTCTCATAACCATATGAATCATTGTAATGACCTGAACATTGTAGTAGAAGCTATGACCCATGGTGGTTTAGAACATAGAGGGGTGATAGCAGCTGCCAAGTCAGTGGTAACCTCTTTAGACGGCGGACATCCTTTCCTTTCGCAGTATCATCAAAGTTTAGTTGAAAAAATTATCCCTTTAGATAAGAATCATAAAATAGGTATAGACTTAGTGGAAATAAATGCTCTTCCAGCTAATCATACTGATAAAACGGCAGTCGGGTTCAAATTTTTCTGTCCAAGATTTACCGTGAGTTATACTGGCGACACTATGATGACCCCGCAGTTAGTTGATAGTTTAATGGGCTCTGATGTTTTAATTCTTAATGTACCTTATCCGGGAGATAAAGCCGAAGGCAAGAATTTGGATTCAGCGGCAGCAATTCAGATTATCTCTAAAGTTCAGCCTAAATTAACCGTAATAACCCACTTCGGGTTAGAAATGCTGAAAGCTGATCCGCTACAAGAAGCTAGAGAGATTCAACGAATAACAGGTATACAAACGATTGCTGCGCAAGATGGTTTAGTTATTTCTCCAGAAAGTTATGGCGACTATAAAGGGCCGGTTAAAGGATATCAAAATTAGAGTTATCTTTCAATTCTACTATAGTAAGAAATCTGCAAATTTCTTATTTCATTAATTGAACCTCTTACTATCGAAGAAAGATTATCAGAAGAGACAATACGTTTTTTACCAGCGACAAAAACGTAACTTCCTCTCAGCGGATTGGCATATAACGCAGAAGTAATTCTAATTAAAGGACTTCCTAGAAGCAATTGATCTAAGACATCTATCCCTCTGTATTTTTTATCAAAATCTTTGCCTTCAGCGTAACTAAAAATTAAACTAGAAATATCTAAATCGGAAACGAAATCACCATCTAACCCTGCTTTGATATAGAACACTCCTCTTATAAATCCGCCATTAACTTGTCTTAATTTCTCAAAGATTGTTAACCTGCCTGTTTTTAACGCTATATCTTTAAGTCTAATGCAGCCTTGGTCTCGTATTCTTTCAGTTGCTGCAGCAATAGTTTCTCTTTCATCTAAATTTCTATCTAGAACCAGTCCTTGATAATGAATTAAGGAAGCGGCTACCTGCCCGATAGTGGGCAGCTCTTCATTTAAATCAATAATTTCTTCAGGCATTAAACTAAAAATTTATCATTATAATTATAAACTTTCTTACAGTATTTACCACGACCCAATCAGCCAAACAATCCCCAGTCCAACCAAGCAGCCGGTTGAAATAAAGGGCATAGCTGGATAAAATTTTTGATGATCGGCCTTCCAAAACAAAATTGCTAATCCGGCGGTTGCGAAAAAGGGAATAACTAAACTTTGCCATAATCCCAGTTCTTTCAAAACAATTCCTGCAAAAATCAAAGGAAATCCTATATCCCCACCGCCTAAAATTGCAGTTCTTACTTTGTCTTTAATTTTTTTAACAGAGGGTAATTTGTTTTTTTCACCAATAGTGTAAGGTATCAATAATCCGGCAAACATCTTGGCTTCAGTCTGCGATTTTGCTAATTTAATCATATGTTTTGATTTCCAGACAGCGTAAGCATCGTAAGCTGCAATTAAAATTAACAAAACAACCCCTGAAAATAGATTAAATAATGGAACAAAGATAGCTGCCAGTCCTCCATATATAAACAATTCAGTGCCATTCTGCACCCAGAAATTAGGTTTAAATACTTTCCAGATGGACAAAACTAAGCCTAGAGCTCCAGCCAAAGTTATGGGGATAAAAGCATTAAAAGCAGTCGATAATGAGATAAATAAGGCTATCAGGTACCAAACTTTCATGATCCAAATTAGTTTATATTTTAACAGAATTAGAAATATTATTGTTCCAACAAAAACAGCTAGAATTACTGGTACAAAAAATGTTTTTTCATTTACTGGAGGCCTTTCAACAAAAGGAACTTCCCGAAAGACTGTTTCCTCCTCAGAGCTTTTTTCAAAATCGATGTAATTGTATAAAATAGCAATCCCAAAAAACTGGGCTAATAAAAATATTCCTAGAAGAATTAAAGTAATTTTTGGAGTGTGTTTCATATAAACAGTATTTCTTAGAACTTTAAATATCTATTCCTCTATAACTTCGTTCAAATTTTTCTTCTTTCTTCTTAGCTACATCCGCAAACCAGGGTATCTTAACAGGAACAGCAAATTTAGTAAACGTTGAAGTAATTAAAGCCTCACCTTTGTCTAAAGCAGCAATATTTCTATTATCTTGGCTTAAATCTTGAGGAGAACTCTCAATTACAGCTTGTCTTTCAGAACCCATCTCTAAGCCTAAGATGATTTTAGTATTCATGTTAGCTAGAATATTTTTAGGGATTTCTGAAGGCAACTGTGTGATTGCCATTAATCCAACTTGAAATTTTCTTCCTTCTCTGGCGATGGTTTCAAAGATATTGCTGCCTTGCTCTAATACTTTTTTGCCTAAAACTCTAGGAGCTTCTTCCAAAACTATTGAGATTACTGGCTTATCTTCTATTTCATCAGTTTTTTTGTAATACTTATATCTCTCAAATATTTCTGAAGAAACAATCGTGCCGATTAAAATTTCAAGAGACCCTCCAAAATAACTGGTGTCGATGATAACTATTTTCCTTCTTTCTAAGTCCAGGCATATTTCATTAATTGTATTTTCTCCAGAAATCATGTCAAAGATCCCGGAACAGGACAATTTGCCATTTTCAAAATCTAAACCCAGCAATGAAATTAATTTTCTTTTTACAACTGCAATTGTATCTTCATGAAACCTAACGTTTTCAATATTAGTTTCAGCTAGGATATGGTAGATCCATTCTTGTTTAAATTTCTTATAGTAAACATATAAACATTGCCGTTGTGGATCTGATAGATTTATGGCGCCCTGGAAATGTTCCGGTTTAAGTTTTGAAATATTTAATTTCAATGATTTTGCTCCTGCTGGCGGCTTACTCGGAGTATAGTAACTAATTTTATTAATGTTAGGATGGTCTTTCAATCCTAGACCAGTTCGGCCATAATATTCGTCATGCGGATCTAGGACAAGCATTCCAGCATAATCCTTGCCGGCAATATCCCACAGTAGGCAGGACATTAAATTACTATTATGTACAAATAAACCCCCGTGGCCAGCAAGAAAAGTTTTATTTTTCTCTATTGTTAAATCATAAACAAATTTTTTATTATAATTTAATCTTTTAACTTCTTTAATTTTATCCCATCGAAAGTTAGTTAAGTATTCTAATTCTTTAAAATTTTCATATTTTGATAAAACTTTGTTGAATAAATCCCTGCTGGGCCTTCTCCTTCCAAGTTCTATTGCAGATATCATCGAGTAAGAATAATTTAGTCTTCTCGCAAATTCGCTTTGGTTTAACCCTGCTTCTAACCTCTTTAATTTAAATAACTCTTTACTTACAGGAATTAAATCAACATTGGTGTTTCCTCTATAGTCAAATTTTCCATTTAAGATATCATTTTTTCTTGAAAATTGAAATCCTATTTTAGATAGAAAAGTTACCATATCCGATTTTCCAGATATTTTAATCCGGTAATACCAATTACCTTTATGGTTTGTGTTAGTGGCTCTTTTCCAAATTTTTTTACATCGAGAGAAAATGCCAAATCTATACAAGGCAAAACAGATATCGCTGGCAAGTTTTTTTGATTTTGTGGTAGTAGATATAGTAAAGCTCCTCTTTTTTAGAATTTTTACGATATCTACGCCTCCATCACCTTCAAAATATGTTTTAAGCAGAATTGCTAAATCTTTATTTGATAGACTCATAAAAAAATTAGGTAATCTTTTTTCTCCAGAAATTCGTCCCACACCTAGTTCTTTTAATATCTTAGTGAAGATTGATGAAGAAACGCCAATATCCACATTTTTATTGTTCTTCTTGACAAAAAAATAATTTAAACTAAGCTTATAAAAGATGTTGTTTAACAATTCTTGTCCTAATTTTTCTGAACAACTTATTCTGAAACTATTGTCATTTAAACAATAACCTTCGGCTATGTAATAGCCTAGTAGTTGTAAAAATTCTTCTGTTAGGGGGAGGATAGCCTTTAGTTTTAAATTATTATGATAATCTGTCAAAATAACTGATTTAGTTTCACTGTCTGATAGTTTTTGTCTCATTAATTCAACCATAATCTTGATGTTTAGTTTATTCTTTTTATTGACAAAATTATTGTATTTTTCTGATGGTCTACTGAAAAATTTCGATAAAATCTTTATACATTCTTTCTTTGGTTTTAATTTTTTGAGCAAAATATCATTACTTATGACATAGATTTTGTTTTCGTTTTTAAGAAGTTCAAAGAGATTTAATTCTTTCAAATTTCCTTGTTGCTTTATACTTAATGGCAATGGCAAGTAATCACTATTTGTAATTTTTTGTGTTTTTAGGAGATTTAAACAACCATTCCTCAAGACATAAAGATTATGGTCTTTAGTCACCATAATTTCACGACCGCTTTCAGTTGTTACCAAGTACATCACAGAAGGCGCTTTATGCTTAACAAAATTAGTTATCTTCTCAAAACTGGTGGAATAATTTTTGGGATTCATACTTATGACCCACATATCTGAATCCAAAAAATGATGTTTGTTAACAATTTCACCAATAGTTTTAATCGAAAATTGTCCATTTTGTTTAATGAGAACATCTTCATTTTCATCGAGACTTTTTCCTTTACCTGTAGAAGCTGGAATCAAAACATGGTGTGATAAAACTTCTTCTCCAGGCAAAGATATATTGAAATCCATCACCTTGCTACCGCTTCTAAGATTTCCTATCAAAAGAGGATTTTTCGGTGTTGTGATAAACGTTAGATCTTCTCTCTGAATCTCTTTTACTTTATTAAAAAATGTGGGTAGCTTTTTACAAGTTTTACTAGTTGATCTAATATTAATAACAGGCTTCAGTAAAGCTAGCTGGTAACTTCTCAATTTCTCATCTAAAATATTAAATTCTCCTTCTTCTAAGCTAATTCCAGCTACCATTTCCAGATTCTGTTGAGATATTTGGCTGGCGTAAACTAAATCATAAACTTGTAAAATGAATTTATCTTGATTATCTTGTACAACTACTAATTCTCCTAGCTCGATTTCTTGGTCGGACTTTACTCTCATTACAATTTTACCAAAATCACCGCCAATAATTTGTCCTTTCAGCATTATTTTATTTGATTTAAAGGTGTTTTTAATGATTTATGTGGTTAAGGATAGAAAGCCTTAAATAAAAAAGTAATACTTTATTACCAATGGTTGAGGTTAAAACGATTAAAGATATAGATGAAAAAACCTGGAGTGAATTCAAAAGCTTAGCTGCCATTAATAATATGAAACTAGGGACATTTTTTAAGACATTAGTTAGAGAACATGAAGTAAATAACAATCATTTTTGGAAAACCATTTTAAAAGGCAAAAAAATAATTAGTGATGCTGATGCTAAAGAGCTAGAAAATTTAACAAAAAAAACTCGAAAGGAATACGGTTTTAGGATATGACGTTAGTTATAGATACTTCTGTTTTAATTGATCTGGAAAGGAGATTGCCATCAACTATTCTTAAATTTAAAGATTTGTCTATCAAATATCCGTCGCCAGCTAAAATTACTTTTGTTAACGAGTTTGAATTCAAGTTTGGTGTTAGGAACAAGAATATTAACAACAAAAAAGAAGCTTTAGCTTTCTTAAATAATTTTGTAACTCTCCAGACTACTAGTAAAACATCTTCGTTGTTGTCTGAACTCAAAGACAAATACGAAAGAAAAGGTCTACTTTTACCTTTAGCAGAGTTATTAATTGCAGCTTTAGTAATAGAGAATTCAATGACTTTAGTAACTAAAGATAAAGATTTTGAAAAAATTGAAGAATTAGGCATGGAGTTTATTTAAACAATAATCTTTATAAATAGGCTCTAATTTCAGCTTTATCATGGAAGGAATAGTTATGCATTTCAGACAGGGGAGACATCACCAGAATACTGGGCAGATGATTATTAGAGTAGCTGATAATTCTGAAGCCGCTGAGAAATTTGTCGGCAAAACTGTTTCTTGGGCTTCTCCTGCCGGCAAGGTTCTGAAAGGTAAAATCTCAGCCTTACACGGTAGAAAAGGCAATGTTCGTGCAATTTTCTCAGAAGCAGGCTTGCCTGGTCAATCATTAGGCCAGAAAGTCAAGATTGAATAAGTTGTTTTATGGAGGTGGCATCTCTTCAACTCTGCTAGCTTTATATTCAGCATCACTAAGATTTCTTTTAAGATAGTTATCCAGTGCTCTTTGCACTAGCTGCTCAGCTTCTACAGCTCTTCTTCCGTGTTCAATAATTGGGGTTACCTTTCCAGCAATCTTTGCAATCTTTGTTTGTAATGTACTCCATTGTAAAGTTGCAGTTCTCATTGCTTTATCTGATTCTTCAGCAGATATACCTGTTTTTCTAGCAACTTCATAGTAGGTTATAATTTCCTTAACATCAATGTGTGCTTCATCTATTCCTTCTATCATTTTTTCATAATCATTAATCAGTTCGGCTTTTGCAACTTCTAAATTGTTAATGTACTTGCCTAATCTGATTTGCATCTTTAATGGCTTTACTTCGTTTTCAACATAATCTAAAAACTGAGTTATTGCACCAATTCCTCCTCCCACTTTTGTTCCTGCCCGATATAATCCTTTCCATGCTTTTATCAATTTGTCCGCTTGTTTTTTTGTATCTCTTTTATTAAGAATTTTATTAGGAGGTTCTGAAAGTAAATCTAAAAATTTTTTTATCCCTCTAAGATAAATAACTAAGTATCTTAATGATCGCCAAGTTTTTCTAACTAACCGTTTTGCTTTTTTATCATGACCCTCTACTTCTTTCTTGATTCTTTTTTTTTCTTTTTCAGTTTTAGGTTCGGTAACAGATCCATGTTCGTCTTCTGTACTATCATCAGTTTCAGATGTACCTTTTCCACTCTTTGCGCCTCTAGGTTTCCATCCTGGTGGAATTCTCTGTCCTTCTTTTACTAAACCTTCTCTACCGGTTTGGATATTGACTACAATTGTTGGCTTGTTGACTATATCTCCTGTCTTTGCATTGACATCTCCTCCGATCACATCACCGCTTTTAGATGATGATTGTGATGAACTTCTTCCAGTTTGCGCAGTACCACCTCTTACGCCACTGACTGTTCCACCTCTAGTGTCTCCAATGCGAGCTCCGCCAGCTTGTGCCGTACCACCCCTAACTCCGCTAACTGTTCCACCTTTAGTATCTCCAATATGAGCCCCACCACCTTGCGATGAGCTTCTTCCAGTTTGTGCAGAGGCCCTACCACCAGTACCACGTCCTCCAGTTCCTCTGCCACCTCTAATGCCTCTTATCCATCCTCCTATTCCTCTACCTCCTCTTACTCTAATTCTACCTGCACCTCCCGGTCCAGCTCCTCCTGCACCTCCCGGTCCAGCTCCTCCTGCACCTCCCGGTCCAGCTCCTCCTGCACCTCCCGGTCCAGCTCCTCCT
>Ga0209542_10002506_pt1 | contig 40991 bp, 33 predicted proteins | sample RifCSPhighO2_01_FD_184028 | JGI IMG/M metagenome (GOLD analysis project Ga0209542, IMG submission 184028) | Soil microbial communities from Rifle, Colorado - Rifle CSP2_plank highO2_0.1 (SPAdes) (version 2) | ecosystem: Environmental > Terrestrial > Deep subsurface > Rock core/Sediment ... | reverse complement strand
GTTTATGTTAATTGTGCCAATTTACTTACACCTTACCCCTTAATCCTTAAACCTAGAAATTTTGCCTTGCAAAATTTCTTGACTTTGTTTGACGAGATATGTATATTGATTGTGTAATTTGTACCTTAACAGGACGGCTTAAAAACTGTCTAAAATCGAAAACAAAAAAAGAGGAAACTGTCATGGAAACGATGCAAATTGTTGGCGACGGTATGAAAAAAGGTTACAAGATGACGAATGAAAATCTTGGGCTTCTCACCCGTCGAATGGACGAAATCAAGAAAAGGATTCGGGAAACCGGCGTGGAATCGGATGTGGAGTCTGTCGCAAACGAACTCCAAAGAATTGCAGAGAATATTGGCTTGTTTGATCCTCACAAATTTTTTGTAAATTGTTCGGGCCTCTGTGCTTCCTCCGATTTTCGCAACAGGATTTTATTCGTCGCAAAAAAGACGGTGAAGGTGTCATCGGGTGAGGTAAGTCACTTTGACTTGCCAGCTCAGATGAACGACGCCGAGATCAAAAAGGAGCTCGGAGACGGACATATCTACAAGGACGCGAGTAAATTTTGTTCAACCCTCGCCAGTATGATCAGCCAGCAACCAAGAGGAGAGGAAGGGGATCTTATCACCAACGGTAACGCGAACATTTTTTATGTTTGCGGAAAAAACAATGAGGTCTTTGCTGTGTCTGTCCACTGGTTTTCCGACGATCGGGGGTGGGCTGTGTACGCGTGTCGGCTGGTTGACTGTCAGTGGAGTGCTGGTGTTCGTGCTTTTTCTTGCAACGGGCACTTGGTAAAATAGCTCTTTGCCCTTAGGCTCTTTGTCCCTTTGACCCTTGGTCGTTTCAGCGAAAGTTGAAACGGCCAAGGGTTTTTTTGTTTTCAAAATTTAAAATTCAATCCCATGATTGACAAAATTTAACGGGTTTTCTTTATGTTAAAATTTTATTTACATTAAGAAACCTATCGTACCGTTAATGTAATGTAATAGTGGTAAATAGTAAAAGTTGGTTACCCGACAACCAACTTTTGTGAAGGATATAAAATCCCTGAATTTTTAAATGTGTATGAAAATGTACAAAGTTTTCTATATGTACCAAAATCGTACGGTCGTACCAATTTGGTACAAACTTTTTGTTTTTTTGTGATTCTGCACTTGTAATTTGTCATTTATTTGCAATTTAGTGTTCGTAATTTGTTATTTGCCTAGTTTCTGGTGCTTGTAATTTGTGCTTTTTCGGTATATGATATCAATCAATTAATCGTCTGACGATTTTCTTTTTTGTTTTTCAAAATGGCATTTTCAAAAATAGAAAAGTTTAAGAATTCGAACATTAGTCATTAAAAATTTAATCGAAATTCGAAATTAAAAATTCGAAATTAAAATAATATGTCCCGAGATTATCCTTTAGAAAAAGTACGAAATATTGGAATTATTGCCCACATCGACGCGGGTAAAACAACTGTGTCAGAAAGAGTTCTGTTTTACACAGGTGTTTCTCACAAAATCGGTGAAGTGCACGAAGGTGCCGCTGTGATGGACTGGATGGAACAAGAAAGAGAAAGAGGAATTACTATTACTTCTGCTGCTACTACATGTTTTTGGACTCCGACATATGCAAACAAAGATGTAAATTTTAAACATCGTTTTAATATTATTGACACCCCCGGCCACGTAGACTTTACTGCCGAAGTAGAAAGATCTCTGAAAGTTCTTGATGGTGGAGTAGTGGTTTTTGATGGTGTCGCTGGAGTAGAATCTCAGTCAGAAACAGTTTGGAGACAAGCAGACAAATACAAAGTGCCAAGAATTTGTTTCATTAACAAATTGGACAGAACAGGAGCTTCTTTTGAAAGATCTTACCAAAGTATTTTGAAAAGATTAACAAAGAATGCTATCAGAATGCAATTACCAATCGGCGAAGAATCAAACCACGAAGGGGTTGTTGATTTGCTAACAATGAAGGCATATTACTTTGAAGGAAATATGGGTACCGATGTAAGAGAAGCCGAAATCCCAGACAATATGAAAGCCGATGCAGAAAAATACAGAGGAGAATTGATTGAAAGAATTGTTGAAAATGACGAAGTTTTGATGAATCAATATTTGGAAGGAAACGAAATTCCGTTGGATGTTTTGAAAAATACTTTGAGAAAATCAGTTATCGCTTTGAAAGTGATCCCTGTCTTTACAGGATCAGCTTTGAAAAATAAAGGTGTTCAAAAAGTTCTTGATGGTGTTGTTGATTATCTTCCTTCACCTTTGGATATTCCGTCAATTAAGGGGATTGATCCAAAAACAGGGGAAGAAATTGAAAGACTTGCGTCAGATGAAGAACCTTTTTCTGCTTTGGCGTTCAAGTTGCAGACTGACCCATTCGTAGGACAACTAACATTCTTCCGTGTTTATTCTGGAACAATAGAATCTGGTTCATATATTTACAACTCTACAACAGAGAGGAAAGAAAGATTGGGAAGAATTTTGAGAATGCATGCTAATGAAAGAGAAGAAGTAAAGAAAGTTTATGCTGGTGAAATTGCGGCAGCCGTTGGTTTGAAAGATACTAGAACATCAGATACTTTGTGTGACGAAAACAAGCCGGTTATTTTGGAGAAAATCGAATTTATGAAACCTGTGGTTTCTGTAAGAATTGAACCAAAAACAAAAGCTGATCAAGAAAAGATGGGTATTGCTTTGAAGAAGCTTTCAGACGAAGATCCAACTTTTACAGTTTCAAGCGACGAAGAAACAATGGAAACTATTATTTCTGGAATGGGAGAATTACACTTGGAAATTTTGGTAGACAGAATGAAAAGAGAATTTGGTGTTGAAGCAAATATCGGTAAACCACAAGTGGCTTACAGAGAAACAATTACAATGCCAGCCGAAGCTGAAGTAAAATATGTAAAACAATCAGGAGGTAAAGGACAATACGGACACGTAAAAATTAGAATCAAATCTCTTGAAAAACTTACAGAAGAAGAGATCAAAGACTTGCCAAAGAATGTTAAAAGAGATGAAGGATTTGAATTCGTTAACAGTATTAAAGGAGGAGTTATTCCACAAGAATATATTCCAGCTGTTGAAAAAGGTATCAAAGAAGGTATGAGTAGGGGAGTTGTTGCCGGATTCAAGATGGTTGATGTTTCAACAGATCTTTATGACGGTACTTACCACGATGTGGACTCATCAGAAATTGCCTTCAAGATTGCCGCTTCACAAGCTTTCCAAGAAGCTGCCAGAAAGGCAAATCCTGTTTTACTTGAACCAGTTATGAAAGTCGAAGTGGTTACCCCTGAACAATTTATGGGAGACATCACAGGAAACTTAAGCTCAAAGAGAGGTCAAATTGATTCAATGGATGATAGAGGAGAAGGAATGAAAGTAGTCAATGCAAAAGTACCTTTGTCAGAAATGTTTGGTTATACGACAACTTTGAGATCTATGACAGAAGGACGAGCTTCATCAACAATGGAATTCAGCAATTACGCGATTGTTCCACAGAATGTGGCTAAAACTATTATCGACGCTAGAAAATAGAATAAACAAAAAAGTGGGACGTCCGACGTCCCACTTTTTTAATTATTATCTCCATGCCTCATTTATTTAATATCTTTTGCGACTCCTCTAGCATTTCTCTTGTAATTTTTTAAGTTTGTGCATTAAGAAACGATCGTTTCTTAATGCACAAACTTAAAATTTTCATTTCTATTCACTACCCATTAATCACTTCTTATTCCTTCTCCCTTACTCCTTATTCCTTCTCCCTTGCTACTTCTCCATGCTGTGAATAACCTTAAAAATTTTAATGTTAGAATTATAAGTAATGGAATTAGATATTGTTTCGTTTTTAGATATATTATTTTTAATTGCGGTCTTTGGTTCTGTGATCTGGATTTTTTCTATTGTTTCAGGATACGGTGGTGTTATTGGAAAATCACTTAAAATGATTGGTTGGGGGGTGGTTTTGATGGGGATTGCTTATTTTGTTCAGATTTGGGCGTTAAGATTACCAGATCATCACGAAGCATATCTAATAGTCTTTGCTCATCACCTATTATCAACTCTCGGTTTTTTGATAGTTGCTTTTGGTTTCAAATCTTTTATTAAAAAATAATTTATTTTAAATAATGCAATTAGATATTTATAAAAATCTTAATTTTTCTATCGGAATGGCAGGAATTATTGATCTTGCAATGCTTTCCGTTTTGCTTCTTTTGGTAATTTGGCTTTTTGCTCTAGTGGCTAATTATAAAGGAACCAATGACAAAGTTATTAATTATGTTGGTTTTGGTTCTGTAATGATTGGGTTGGCACATTTGTTTGAGATTATGATGGGTTATTCGTCTCTGGGAGATGTAAGTTTTGCAGTATTTTTTCATAGATTATTAACCACCATTGGTTTTGTTGTGATTGTCTTTGGTTTAAAGTATCTGATGGAAAAATAGTCTAAAAATCTATTTGACTATTATTACTATTTTGTTATTATAGTGCAGTAACGCTAATGGCGTTCTTTTCGTATTTAATCACTCGGAGGTTTATTGGTGCTACTTCTAGAGAAGAATCGTAATCTTTTCTGGAAGTAGCATAGACCCTAAGTGTTAAAGTTATTATTAATTTAAATATAATCCGAATACTACAAATTATATCCGAATACCCCAAATAGTTACGAACACGAATTATCAAAAATGAAATTCGGATGATTCGATAATTCGGGGAATTAGGATTTAATTCGGGTCATTAGGATTATGCAAATAAAAAATATGGCAGAAGATTTTAAAAGAGATAAACCCCATGTAAACGTGGGAACAATTGGTCACGTTGACCACGGAAAGACAAGTCTTACCGCAGCTATTTTGCACGTTCTTAATTTAGCTGGTAACAAAGTTAAGTTGAGAGGAATTGACGAAATTGATAAGGCTCCTGAAGAAAAAGAAAGAGGAATTACAATTTCTCTTTCTCACAACGAATATGAAACACCAGCTCGTCACTATGCTCACATCGATGCTCCTGGTCACGCTGATTACATCAAGAACATGATTACAGGTGCTGCTCAGATGGACGGTGCTATTCTAGTAGTTGCCGCTAATGACGGTGCTATGCCACAAACAAGAGAACACATTCTTTTGGCTCACCAGGTTGGTGTTCCAAAGATTATTGTTTTCTTGAACAAGATTGACTTGGTTGATGATCAAGAAATGGTTGAATTGGTAAAGGAAGAAGTAAAGGAAATGTTGAATCAGTATGGATTTGACGGAGACAATACTCCTTTCATTGCAGGTTCAGCTGTTAAGGCTTTGGAAGCAAAGGATGTTAATGACGAATGGGCAAAACCTATTCTTGAATTGGCAAACCAATTGGATACATATATTCCTGTTCCTGAAAGAGATACAGCAAAGCCATTCCTAATGCCTATCGAAGACATTTTCTCAATCGAAGGTAGAGGAACGGTGGTTACAGGTAAAATTGAAAGAGGTATTATCAAAGTTGGAGAAGAGGCTGAAATCGTTGGTATTAAAGATACAGTTAAAACAATTGTTACTGGTATCGAAATGTTCAACAAATCTTTGTCAGAAGGACAGGCTGGAGACAATGCCGGAGTTTTGCTAAGAGGTGTTAGAAAAGAAGATATCCACAGAGGACAAGTTCTTGCTAAACCAAAATCAGTTACTCCTCATACAGAATTTGAAGCGGAAGTTTTGGTTCTAAAGAAAGAGGAAGGTGGACGACACACTCCATTCTTCTCAGGTTATAAACCTCAGTTCTACATCAGAACAACTGACGTTACAGGAGAAGTTACTTTGGCTCAAGGAGTAGAAATGGTTATGCCAGGGGATACAGCAACATTCAAAGTAAAATTGCACGCTCCGATTGCTCTTGAAGAACAGCAAAAATTTGCTATTCGTGAGGGAGGTAGAACAGTAGGTGCGGGTGTTGTTACAAAGATCGTCGCTTAAAGATTTTCAAAATTGACGCCTAGCTTCGTCGCAATTCGCAAAATTTTGTTCGTCGTATTCAAAATACGCCTCACAAAATTTTGCTTTTGCTCCTCGCTATGCATTCAATTTTGAAAATCTTGGAAAGTTCTAAAGGTTAAAAATTTGAAAAAATATTTAACCTTACTAAGTGCCACTTGCTTGCAGGTGGCACTATAGTGAGGTTAAGTTAGAGGCTCTGAGATTTATTGCTTGTTGAAATGTTCAACTAAAATCCAGAGTTAAAGACTTGTTTTCACTACTCATTTAGAAAACAAAAATTAAAATTTAATAAGATAATATAATCCGAATCTACAAATTATATCCGAATGCTCCAAATAACTACAAAAGCGAATTAATATTATTAGGGTAATTCGTAATTCGGGGAATTAGGATTTAATTCGGGTCATTAGGATTATTTATAAAAAATATGGCAAAAGAAACTACAAAAACAACAAAAAAGGCAGATGGAATTCAAAAGCTTAGAATTAGAGTTTTTGCTTATGAACACAAACTGTTAGATTCATCAATCAAGCAAATTATTGACACTGCCTTGAGACACGATGCAAATATTTGCGGACCTATTCCACTTCCTACAGAAATAAAGAAGTACACAGTGAATAGATCTACTTTCGTCCACAAAGATGCGAGAGAACAATTTGAAATGAGAGTTCATAGAAGATTGATTGATATTATCAATCCGTCACACAAAATAATTGAATCTCTAACAAACTTGAGCTTGCCTTCCGGAGTGTCTATTGATGTTAAGATAATGTAAGACAGATGTGGACTAAACGCAGACATATGCGGAAATAACGCAGACTTCGCCAGCTGGTGGACGCGGGTTGAACGCTGAAAAAACTTAGACACTGGATGTCTAAGTTTTTTCTATGTTACTCTGAGTTACGAAACTCGTGGACTGCTTCACTCTGTTCGCAGAGACGGACGAAAAAGCAGAGCTTTTTCGTCGTCTTCGCGAGCCTTGGCGAAGCGATCCATTTAATAATTACGAGTTTCGTAATCCAGAGTATGTTAATAATCCAGAATTAAAAAATTACGAAATTTACGCGACCGCGTAGATTTCGTAATTTTTGTAATTTTTCTTGACTTGATTTGACCAAATAAGTATATTGATTGTGTAATTGTTCATTTTATTAAAGCAACAATATTCATTTTGAATGGTTGCACAACAAAAGGAGATGGTACTATGAGTACGACATCTGAAAAGAAGCAAAAGTCTTATTTTTCGCCTGCTGTTCTTGCGACAGATTTGGCAAAAGCGTTTGAAAGGGTAGGGGCAACCCCTGACGAGATCCATGATATTGCTCGGAAGGGTAATGAGAATTTGGTTTGTCAATTTTTGAAGATTTACCGCGAAAACCAGAGAATCGCAGAGGCAGAAAAAACATCGCATCTAGCATTTCACAATAATGTGAACTTGCCCAAACGCGAACAATTTTGTCCTAAAGAGTATTTCCAAACACGCAGAGGTTTGTATGTGTGCGTTGATTTTCGCGATCGAATTCTGTCGGTTACGAAAAAGACAGGGAAATTGCCGTCAGCAAAGATCACGAGTTATAATATAGTGAAGGATTCGAACAACGAGAAAATCCGTGCTGAACTTTCCAAAAATCATATTTGGAAAGATGCGAGTGACTTCTGCTCGCATTTGGCAGGAATGATTGATCGTCAGCCCAAAGGTGAGAATGGCGACCTTCTCAATAATGGTTGCGTAAATATTTTTTATGTTCGCGGAAAGAACGGCGAGGTCTTTGCCGTGAATGTGTACTGGGGTGTCGGTGCTCTGGAGTGGTATGTGAATGCTTATCAACTGGACGACGGTCTGGGGCCGGCTGGCCGTCAGGCCTTTTCTCGCAACAGTATCTTTGCGTCTTAGGATTTTGTGCTTTGACCCTTTGTCCCTCAGACCTTTGATCACTTCAACGAAAGTTGGAGTGATCAAGGGTTTTTTTGATTCTTAATTTCTTGTTTTTTATCATTTTTGTATATTTCTGTGTTCGTTCCGCGTGGGTCTGCGTTTAGTCCGCATTTGCTCTTGCTTTTCTATTTAATTTATGTAAAATATTACAAGCATCAAAGGTTTCGGCCTTTTTTGTTTTAACTACTATTATTTATTATTTGGGTAACTTGGTAATTCAGGGCACTCGGATAAATCTGTAGATTCGGATTATATTTATGAAATTTATTCTTGGTACAAAAGAAAAGATGACTCAGGTCTTTGATAAAGACGGAATTGCCTATCCTGTAACGGTTATTAACGCTGGCCCAGTTGTTGTGACTCAGATAAAAAATTCTGAGACAGACGGTTACGGAGCTGTTCAGATCGGTTACGGAGAAATAAACGAAAAGAATGTAAACAAAGCAAAGAAAGGTCACTTGAAAGGTTTGGGTAACTTTAAACACTTGAGAGAATTTTCTCTTGTTGATGGTTTGAATGTTGGAGATAAAATAGACGCTTCAACTTTTGCCGAAGGTGATAATGTTGTCGTTTCATCAATCAGTAAGGGAAAAGGTTTTCAAGGTGTTGTTAAGAGACATGGTTTCAAAGGAGGACCAAGAACTCACGGACAAAAGCACAGCGAAAGAAAGCCTGGATCAATTGGTGCTGGTGGAATCCAAAGAGTTTTTAAAGGATTGAGAATGGCAGGAAGAATGGGAACAGACAGAATCACCACAAAGAATTTACAAATTGTTCAGATTAACAAAAAGGACGGAGTAATTTTGATCAAAGGTGCGGTCCCAGGAAGAAAGGGAACACTTGTTGAAATCGTTTGTAAATAGAAAGTTTGATCTTAAATCTTAAATTTTAAATCTTAAAATCTAATTAAAAATCATGGAAGCTAAAATTTATAATCAAAAAGGAAAAGAATCAGGAAAGGTAAAATTGCCGGAAGCAGTTTTCGGTTTGCCTTGGAACAATGATTTGGTTCACCAAGTAATGGTTTCTATGATGTCTAACAGCAGAAGTACTATTGCTCACACAAAAGGTAGAGGAGAAGTAAGTGGTGGTGGTAAAAAACCTTGGAAACAAAAAGGAACAGGTAGAGCAAGACACGGATCTACTCGTTCACCTATTTGGGTAGGTGGAGGAATTACCTTTGGTCCTGTAAAAGAAAAAGACTACAGCAGAAAGATTAACAAAAAGATGAGCATAAAAGCTTTGTTTACTGTTTTGTCTCAAAAGATGAAAGACGGAGAAGTTCTTTTTGTTGATAATTTTGGTGTTAAAGACGCAAAAACAAAAGAAGCAAAAGATATTCTTTCAAACTTGGCAAAAGTTGATGGTTTTGAAACTTTGGTAACAAAGAGAAAAAACTCAGCATTTATTGCTTTGGACAAGAGTGACGATTCAATAAAAAGAAGTTTCAACAACTTTGGCAATCTTCAAATGGGAGAACTTAGAAATCTAAACATTCTGAATGTTTTGAATCATAAATATTTGATTATCAACAATCCTGAAGAGAGTGTTAAGCTTTTGTCAGAAAAAGTTTCAAAAAAATAATTAAACAAATATGACAGTTAAAGCAACAAAAAAGAATATCGGAGGTTTGGACAATTTGATCTTGAGACCAAGAATTACTGAAAAAGCTTCTGACAAAGTAGAAAACAATGTTTATGTTTTTGAAATTGCTCCAAAGGCAACAAAAACTCAGATCAAAGAAGCCGTTAAAAGTTTTTACAAAGTTGATGCTCTAAAAGTAAACATCTGCAAGACTCCTTCAAAGAAAGTATTTTCAAGAGGAAGAAAGGGTATTAAATCAGGAGTTAAAAAAGCTCTTGTTTATTTGAAAAAAGGAGACAAAATTGAGATAGTTTAGGAAATGCGGACTGGACGCAGACTTATGCGGACCGGACGCAGAAAGATTGAAAATTATAAATTAAGGTTTCAGTAGCCGATAAGTACTGACCTTCGTCTTCCGCGATGTTCTGCGTATAGTCTGCGAATGTCTGCGATTTTATTCGACGAAGGAGAATAAAATTAATCATGAAAACAAACAAACCAACAACCGCATCCAGAAGACATATGACAGGTATCAATTACCGAGAATTTTTGACTTCAGCGGAACCCTTCAAATCTTTAACAAAAGGAGGAAAGAGAGGTGTAGGTAGAAACTCTTTTGGAAGAATTACTACTCGTCACAAAGGTGGAGGTCACAAGAGAAGTTACCGAGACATCGATTTTAAATATAATAAAATAGACATTCCTGCAAAGATTGAGACTATTGAATACGATCCTTACAGATCAGGTTTCATCGCTTTGGTTTGTTACAAAGACGGAGAAAGAAGATACATTCTTGCTCCAAAAACATTGAAAGTAGGAGACGAAGTAGTTGTTTCTGAAAAGGCAGAATTGAAAGCAGGAAACAGAACAACTTTAAAAAATATTCCAGTTGGTACATTTGTTTATAATGTCGAGATAAAGCCAAGAGGCGGAGCAAAGATTGCAAGATCAGCCGGAAACTTTGTAGAAGTTATCGGGCACGACTCTGGATATGTTCACCTAAAAATGCCTTCAACCGAAGTAAGAAAGGTTTTGGATACAGTTTGGGCATCAATTGGATCTGTTTCAAACGACGAACACAAATTGGTAAATTATGGTAAAGCCGGAAGATCAAGATGGAAGGGAATCAGACCAACCGTTAGAGGTAGTGCCATGAACCCTGTTGATCACCCATACGGAGGTGGAGAAGGAAAGAGCGGAAGAGGAATGAGAAGAGCCAAAACCAAATGGGGTAAACCAGCTGGAAAAGGACAAAAGACAAGAACTCCAAAGAAATACTCTAACCAGTTCATTGTTCGCAGACGAAAAGTTGGAAAAAGAAAATAAATTAGTTTATAGTGAATAGTTGGTAGTAAGTAGAAAACCCGCAAAGGTAAAACCTTTGCGGGTTTTTGATTTTATAACTCTGAACTACGAAACTCACTGTTATTTCATGGATCGCTTCGCTAAAGCTCGCGAGGACGAATCACTTGTCGTCTTTGCGAACGAAGTGAAGCAATCTACGTCGTCTTTGTGAGTCTTTGATCCAGCTCAGACGGACGAAGCAAACTTCGGATTTTTTAGGTAAAAAATTTTGAGTAATAAATCTAAAAAGGTAGCGATCATGTGACCAGTTGTTTGTTTGAATCATATGTGTTATAAATTGTTCAGATTTTGTTTGATAAAGAAATATAATTTTTAATTAAAAGGAGAGAGAAAGTGTTCCAAAATATAATATATTTTGTTGTGTTATTTCTAGTGGTATCTTTTTTGTCCCAGATAATAGCTGCTACAATCATGGCTAGAATTTCTAACAACATTCCTTTCGAGTGGAATAGTCTGAGTGAAATAAATAATTTTTTAAAATCTAAGAAAATCGCTAGGGATGTGTGGTTTATCAGCATTCCAATAAGTTTTAAAGAACTTAAATATCAGTGGAATCTTACTTTTGATAAAAATTCTCCAGTATATTTTTTATTTTTCTTTAATTTAAGGCTTATTATTATTCTCGATGTTTTAAGAGAATGTGGATTTATTACACGAAGGAAAATAGATTCCTTTGATTATGAAAAATTGGGAAATTTGTTGAATAAAATACAAGATGTTGATAGCCTCTCAAATTGTCTAAAAGAAGGGTATTCTATTGTCAAAGATATGGAAAACACTGGAATGAAATTAGATATTTTTGAATATAAACAGATTTGTCATGGTCAAAAAAGAAAATTTTTGTTTCCTTCTCTAATTTTTGAAAAAATAAAGATTTGATATTTTTTCTATCAAAAAACTCCCGCCTAGGCGGGAGTTTTGTTTACATAAAAAAATTCGGTGGAAATTTTATGTTTACTAAACCATATGCGATAAAGAACAGTATCATTGAAGAAACGACGAAAAAAGAGGTCATAAAGCAATGGAAAGAAAGCACAAATTCTATGCTTGGGCTATATTCGTTGCTACCATTTATTTTTCTGATCCTATTCTCTTCTTTTCCAAAGAACATCATATAGAAAAAAGAATTCACCATTAAAAAAGTAAAGAAAAAGAAAACTTCCCACATACTCGGATCCTCCTTGTGTTTGTGTGGATATTCAAAAATCTAGGCTTAGATTAAACTATATTTTTATTTAAATCAAGCATAGATTGTTTCAAATAAATTTGTTCAGAATGTCTATGTTGTCTCAAAGTATTTTTTGTAATAATATTAAATGTAGAGTTGAAATTATGTTTTAACATAAGGAGAAAAAGATGGCGAAGAAGAAAAAGATTAAGCCCGTTACAATAAAATTTAATTATTGTCGGTGTGGCCGTCCAATAGAGTTATGGCAAACTAATTGTGGTTTGGGATGCCCTCGTTTGACGAGAGATCTTACACATAGTTTAAAGGTTTTGAAATTTTTGAAGGTGGGAGGAAATGAAAAAAAAGAAGAATCAAATTTTAAGATTGATTTAAACAAAATACCAAACGGTAATAAGAAGCCAACAGAACTTTGCGCTTACCTTAAAAAGCTTCGGCTTTGGCGAGAGGCATCATTGTATGACAATCCAAGAAGGATTTTTTGACAGAAAGACGAGCCATGGCTCGTCTTTTATTTTTTCTTGCTTTTTTGAATAACGGGTGTTTTAATGAGTGCAGATATTTTTTTATTAATCTTTGTTATAAGGAGGAATTCTAGTGAACTCTAACGAATTGTTTGTTCTTCAAAATAAAGGACTTAGTGTTAATCCAGACGGCAGTTATTGTGGACATAATTTACTTTTTGATGTTTATCAATGTCGCAAACAAATGCTCTGGGAACATCTGTATTCTTTGCCGGAAAGTGACATCAGAGATACGACAGAGGAACTTTTGAACGAAGCTTTTAACAGAAGATATTTTGAAGCCCATGCAGATTTGGCCCGTAAATTTCTTCGCGGGAAAATAGTTTCTGTTTCGGGAGGAATCGTCAAAGGTAACATTGATCCCAACAAGATGTATGTTTCTTGGACTGGTGTACCCGACTGGTTTGATATAAAAAGAAATCCGGGCACAATCCTTGTTCTGTCTTACGATGATGATTGCATGGCTCGGATTTTAATTAATGTTTTAACAAAGATAAAAATTATTGGGACAATATAATTAATAAAAAAGGGTGATTAAAAGAGCGGTTTAGACCGTTCTTTTTTGTTTTGGTGTGTTATTATATTTACAATGAATAATAATGAAGAACATTTTGAAATATCAATTCACACATCAATTATTGCTGTTGTTATTGTGGTCGTGGTTATCAGTGCCTCATCGGTTTTGGGATATTTGGGTTACAAAGATGTTGCTTTGGAAAATAATGATGTAAAAAATCAGTTAGTTGAGCAGAAAAAAGAATTGGACGCCATTAAACATGAATTAAATGTTTTGAGATTTGAAAGTACTGGTCAGGTTGATGAATTGAATAAAAAACTAACTCAGGAAGAATCTATTAGACAAGCAATGGAATATCAGTTAGATGAACAAGGGACTTTGACTGAAAATTTGAAATCAAAAATTTTTGGTGTTAATTTGTCGAGTGATTTGTCGTCAGTTGTAAAAAAATGGGAACTGATTATTGCTTCTATTACCTGTGATTTTGGTTTGGCTAATTCTCATTTGAAATACACGATGACCGGTTCTGGGATTGCTTTGGATTTTCCTGATACCGCGATAAAGATTATTACCAACAGTCATGTGGTTAAAGGACAAAATCTGTACCAGTTAACAGGATGTGCCGTTAAATTTACCGGTAGTAGTACGACATTTTCAATTTCTCCAAAAGACATAGATGTATCAGCGGACAATTATGATTGGGCGATTTTAACAATAAATAATCCGGATAGTAATTTAGAAAATGTAACAAAAGTTTTTCCAAAAATTTGTGATCAACAACCGTCTTTGGGCGACAGTGTAATCGTCTTGGGCTATCCCGATATTGGTTCCAAAACATCTGTAACCGTGACCGACGGGATTATTTCTGGTTTTGATGGAGATTACTTTATAACCTCTGCAAAAGTAGAGCAGGGTAATTCTGGCGGTGCCGCCATACTTTCAGAAAGTAATTGCTTATTAGGTATCCCTACTTATGCATCTCTTGGGCAAGTAGAATCCCTTGCTCGTATTTTGGACATCTGGACTGTTCTGACAAGATAATTTTTGTGAGGACAAGTAGTAATGTTTAAGCGTTAAGTAATAAGTATCATAAATATGAATATTTTTTTAAAATCAATTAAAGAAATTGTAGAAAATAATAAAATTTTTTTCATTGTTTACTACGGAACATCAACAACAAGTTTTGATCATGTTTTTCCAAATTGGGGCGAAATTATCAAATATGTTTTAAGAGGTGAACTAGAAAATTTTGTGGATTACAAACAGGCTCATTGGAATTTACAAACATTCAACAGAGGTCTTAGTGGGGCATCGTCAAAAGATCTTCTCATTAAGATTGATGATTTTGTTTTAGAAACAAAACCCAATATGGTTTTTGTTGGAGTGGGGGACAACGATTATTTTTATAATATTGACAAAGAAATTACAAAAAAGAATACGACAGAAATTATAAATAAATTGCTGGATAAAAATTTAAAAGTAGTCTTTACTACTGCGGCACCTTCTTTGAATGAAAATCTAAATAAGGAAATTATTGAATATATTGAAATCGACAGAGAGGTAGCAAAACAATTTTTGGGTAATGATAATTTTGTCTTTGTTGATTTGTTCGAGTTATTTCCAAAAAATCTTTTAGATAAATCTTATACTTTAATATCACCAACGGGTAATACAGATGCTGGCTATGGTCCCGGAGAGTTGGATTATATTCACTATAATAAGTTTGGAAATGCAGTCGTGGCAAAAATTTTGTTGAAAAAAGTTTTTGACATTGATTTCGACCACGAAAAGTTCCTAAAAGATTTAGAAGATAACACTAAAAAATACCCAGATTATTAGAAGAATAAGTGACATTTCTTTGATTTATAATTGTATTGTAATTTTACATTTTGAGATTTTAATTTTTAATTTGAAACGTGCCCGAATTACCCGAAGTACAAACAATCGTAAATGATTTAAATAGAAAAATTGTTGGCGAGAAAATCGCCGATTTTAAAAGTGTGTGGAAGAAAAATGTTAGACCTAGTTTTACAAAATTTGAAAAAGAAATTGTGGGTGCAAAAGTAATAGGAGTGAGGAGAATAGGGAAACAGATAATAATAGATCTGGATAATAATAATTCTGTTTTAATTCATCTGAAAATGTCGGGACATCTCTTATATAAGCACCAAATTACAAGCAACAAACCTGCCTACCGGACAGGCAGGTTACAAACAAATTCTAAGTTAAAAATTCAAAATTCAAAACAACGCGATTATTTTGAGGAAAGAGTGAATCAATATATTAGACATAAATTTATTTTTGAAAGTGGAGATATTTTAGATTTTTCAGATTTACGAAAATTTGGTTGGTTGGGTGTGGTAAAGACTGGCGAGGTTGAAAATGTAAAAGAAATAAAAAAATTAGGAATTGATGCATTGGATAAAAAATTTACTCTAGGGTGTTTTAAAAATATTTTAGATAAAAAACAAAAAAGCATAATAGGTGTTTTGCTTTTAGATCAAAGTTTGATTACAGGAATCGGAAATATTTATAGAAGCGAGATTTTGTTTGATTCTTTTGTTTTGCCAAAAAGAAAAGTCTCTTCTCTTTCAAAACAAGAAATTGAAAGAATTTTTAATTCAATAAAAAATATTTTAAACAAAGCGGTAAAAATGCGCGGGACATCCGATTCGGATTATAGGGATATCGAAGGAAAGCCTGGAAAATTTCAAAATGAGTTGATGGTTTATGGCAGAGAGGGAGAGCCTTGCAAGCTTTGTGGTACTAAGATAATCAGAGAAAAAATTGGGCAAAGAAGTGTTTTTTATTGTCCTGTCTGTCAAAAATAAAATGATATAATTATTATCGTGAAAATATTGAATTTAATTAAAAACATAACCGAGAGCCACTACATTGTTATAGGGCTCGCTTTTTTTGTTGGTATTTTTTATTCGCAAAATGTATTGTGGGCGTCTTCTTATACCACATCAATTTTGGCGGGGATATTTTTCTTGAGCGCTTTAAAAATTGATTTAAAAAAAGTCTTGAGACAACTAGAAGATAGGTGGGCTTTATTTATTATAACTTTTTTCATTCTTTTGATTCTTCCTGCTGTCGTATATTATATTGCCAATTTATTTTTTCCGTCATTTGCTGTCGCTCTTTTACTTTTGTCAGCGATGCCTGCCGGAATGGTCACTCCTTTGCTAACAGAAATTTCTGGAGGAAGACAGAGCCTCGCTTTGGTTTTGGCTGTCATAACATCTCTTTTGGCACCGATAACAGTTCCTTTTATTGTAGAATTTTTGGCGGGGACATCTGTAGAGGTTAATGTTTTTGGTATGTTCAAATTACTAGCAATAGTTATTTATATTCCATTTTTTCTTGCCCAGATCTTTAAGAGATTTTGGCAAGAAAAAATAGACAAAATTTCTGTGTCTTTTAAATCAATCTCTACTTTGTTGCTTGGTTTTTTGATAATGATTATTGTCGCAAAACAGTCAAAGATTCTCATTGAGAATTTTAATATTTTTGTTGTCGGTTTGCTTTTTGTATTTTTTGCAATTTTGCATATAGTTGGATATTTTTTGATTCCTTGGCGTGACAAAAGAGATAGAATAACTATTTCAATTTGTATTACTTATATGAACTTTACTTTGGCAATCGAGCTAGCTAACAAATTTTTCTCGGATCCAAATATAATTTTGCCGATCGTCCTTTCTATTATTCCTTGGTCTTTTATTTTTATTCCTTTCAAAAAAATATTAGATAGGTAAATTAAAAAACTGACCCACGGTCAGTTTTTTAATTTACCACTCGTTATTCGTTAGAACAAACTTTTTTCCATTCAATTTCAGGAATCGTCAGTATATTTTTACATCCTGTTGTCATCGAGTCTGGTGCCACAACAGGACAAGAAAATGACGAACTTCCGTCGGCTGTGGTGTAGGTTGCTCCTGCTCCGAGAAGTTTTCCAACAACTTTTATTGTTGTTGATGAAACATAAACTTCGGCGGTATTTTCTAATTCACAATGAGCCTTTGCCAAATTAACAATCGGGTCATTTACATCCTCGATTGTATTATTTGTATCCCCTCCGATAATTATTTCTTCTTGCTGATTGTTCTTGTTAAAATACAAAGCAGATAACCAGATAACCAAAACGACGATTATAAAAATAAGTATTTTTTTAATCATATTTTTATTAAATTAATTTTTAACTTTTACTTTCTAATTCATCTATTTTTCTCTTCAATTCAACCATTCTTAATTCTCTGTTTACCATAAAGCTGTTTATTTTTTCTAATTCCTCGATTTTGTATTTTAGGTCCCTTGTTTTTTCCTCAACTTGTTTTTCAAGGGCGGATTTTTTTTGTTCTATTTCCTTTTCCATTTTTTTTATGTCGGTAATGTCACGAGATACTCCAAATATCCCGATAATTTCTCCCTTATCACTTTTTACTGGCGCCATTGTTTCCAAACAAGTCTCTCTCTCTTTTACTGTGTCGTTGTGTCTAATTTCAATGGTTACTATTTCACCGCTCTGAGCTTTTTTTAGACCTTCCAAAAATGCAGGTTTGTCTGCATCTATTATTGTATCAACCGCTTTCCAATTCTGTGCGATTGCGCTTTCAATACTTTCTAATCCGTGTTCTTTTAATCCCCCCGGGTTGATATATAGTAAATTTCCATCTTTATCAAAAAGTTTAATACAGTCGGGACTAGTTTCAGCGATTATTTTGTATTGTTCCGAAATTAATTTGTTCTCATTATCCATATTTATATTTTTGTTTATAATATTAATTACTTGTATTATATTTTAGCATATATATTTGAATACAAAACCAGAGTATTTTTCTGATATAATTAATCTAATTATTATTAAATGACTCCAAATTTATGCAAAAATATGAAGAAAAAAAATTTGATATTGAACAACTAGATGGAATATCTACAAAACAGATAGAGGAACATTTGAAACTTTATTCAGGTTATGTTAAGCACACAAATCTGATTAGAGAAAAAATCGCAGAATTATCAAAAGACAAAGAAAACAATTCTTATATAATTTCTGAATTGCGTCGCCGTTTTAATTTTGAATTTAATGGAATGAGAATGCATGAATATTATTTTGAACAGTTGGAGGGTGGAGCGAAAGATTTGAATACTGAAAGTGCATTGGCAAAAGTTTTGACAGAAAAATACGGCAGTTTAAATGAATCAATAAATCATTTTAAAGAGGTTGGAAAAAGCAGGGGAATCGGGTGGGTTGTTTTGGCTTATGATGTGACCGCAAAGACTCCTCATATTGTTTGGGTAGGAGATCACGAAATCGGACAGTTGGGCGGTCTGCCTATAATAGCTGTGATGGATGTTTGGGAACACGCGTTTATGGTGGATTATGTACCAAGTGAGAAAGGAAAATATATTGATGCATTTTTAAAAAATATAAATAGTGATGTTTTGGAAAAGAGATACAATGATTTAGGAGTAAGGAGTAAGGAGTAAGGAGAAAAAATTGTGTTTTTCTAAAAACTAAAAACTATCAACTAAAAACTGAAAAAATATGGATCAAGAATTAAAAAACAAAATAGAGGAATTGGAAAAGAAGGTAGAAGCCGTTTATCACTCGGTTGAAAAAATAAGAAAATATTTTCTTCTTATTTTTTGGGTAACTTTAATTACATTTGTTGTTCCCCTTATTCTTATGATGTTTGTTGTGCCAATGTTTATGCGAAATTACCTGGGATCTTTTCAGGGATTGATTTAATGTTTAGACATTATCTTCTGATATTGACTAGTTTCATATATTGTTGTATCTTTAAACAAGAATTTTCACACACATCAATAAATTGAATATTTTTAAAATTTTGTGAGGTGTATCATGTACGGAAGTTATTTTGTTGCAGGGTTGTCGGGTTTCCTCGCGTTTTTTTTCGGCTTTTTGATTATCGCGATTACTGCCACTGGTAAAAATTCCTCTTCTTATGTGAGGCGTGATATAGAAGGTACTACATCTTGTTTTTTGAATATGGGATTTTTTATTATGATAGCAGGAATTATTATTGTTATCGGAAGTATTGTGTGTTTTTGTATAAATTATTTTTAATTCGGCAACCTCGTTCTTGGATAGGACGAGGTTTTAAATTTGCATGGAAATTTTGTTGACTTTTTGTCTGTTTTTTGGATAAATGAACAGAGGTGCGAGAGGTATTTGGCTTTATCGTTTAGGATATATAAATATGTATTTTAAACGGTAAAGCGAGGTCGTCTTGCTTTATCCTGTCGGGCGACTGACGGGGCGGTCTTCGCAGACCGTTATAAGAGTCCTTTGAATCGGAGGTTGTATCATGGAAAAAAAAGCATTGGAGTTGTTGGAGAGATCGTTTTTGTTTCCGTCAGGAGAAAATTCAAGATATTCGGTTGGATTGGAAATTCACAGGATGGAATTCCCATTTATTTCAAGACAGATTTTCTTTGAACATAGTAATTCAGATAAACTTATAAATTTTGAGAGATATATCTATAATTTTATCTTGGAATATATTAAAACATGGATTTCAAAAAATCCTGATACTGTAGAGAGAAAGAGTGAAGATATTTTTCAGCACCTTTTTGATTTCCGTAAAAGGTTTGATCACGAAAGTGCCTTTTCAAAAATTTGCAACGGAGATGATGAAGTCAGAGTTGGCATTGAGATCAATAATTCAGAAATTGGAATCAGGCGATTTGGAAATTGTCTTGGGTTTAAAGCTCTGCATATCAGCAATAGCAATGTCCACGAAACTGGACTTCTTGCGTTGGAGGAAATGGCCAGCGAAAAAAGAGATACTACTGTAAAGGTAAAGCCTTTTCTCCACAGGGTAGAGTGTTCGATTCCTCTACCCAAAGAACAGGCAGAGAAAAATTCTAGCAACATTTCTTTTCTTCGAATTTACGACCTTCTCAGGGAGAACTGTCCTTGTGTTGAGTGGGCAGCGGTTGATTCTTGGATACACGAAGTGATTTTGCAATACCAAGAAGTTTCTTGGAATCAGCCTGTCCCCGAGGAAGGCATTTGTGTCGGTGTATGTGCTGGTGTCCCTATCCAAGCGGTGCTTGTGCATACGGATGGGCGTGATTATCAAAAGACCAAACCTTGGAGAAATGGTAATGCTCGGTTGATTTATGAAAACTCCCTAACCTATAATTTTTGCGAAGCCGAAGATCTGCGCCTCTTGCTGATGGCACATTGCGGTAATCGTCGTTATTATTCATCTTTTAACAAATTCGATATAGATCTTGATATGGACGATATTCAACGGAAACTTGTGCTGGTTGGGGCCATACTTTATACGCAACTTTGCACGATGTTTTCCATTTATAACGCGACGCACGATCAAGTGTTGGCGTAACCTTATTCACCCTGCTCCGCGAAGGAGCAGGGTGTTTTTTGTTTTGTTTAATCAGTACTTTACAAACTTTATAAACTTTATGGACTTTATAGACTTCGTTTGTTTGACAAAAAAAATAGTTTGTATATACTAATAACCGTGCTAAATAGAGTAGCTAAAACCAATTTAAATAAGCGGGTGATATAGGCGTCTTTTTAGATGTTGCCTTATAGAAACACACCGCTTAAAAGAAGAAGCGGTTTTATTTTTTTTAAAAAACAAAAAAGTTATTGTTTTCGTGGAGTTTTTAAATTTATTTAAAAACTCCACGAAGGCCGTAAAAGAAATTGAATGGCCGAAAGAAATGGTTCGTTGAAAAATGAATACAAGATTTTGTCTTTAAAAAGACAAATCAATGGGTCTTTTAGTTTAATGTAAAAATTAAATTTTAAGATCTGTAGGTAAATAAAATTGTATTTTTTTGAACCATTGAATTATCGGGTTCAAAAATAAATTAAAGAATTGCGTTTTTCGAATTTCCTATGAAGAAATTCGTAAGGGCGTATGGTGGATGCCTTGACTCTAAAAGGCGATGAAGGACGTGGCATGTCTGCGATAAGCTTCGGGAAGGTGACTAGCAACCTGTGATCCGGAGATCTCCGAATGGGGAAACCTAATCTACTGAACGTAGATTTTCTTGCGTCTGTAAAGGACACAAGAAGCGAACCTAGGGAAGTGAAACATCTCAGTACCTAGAGGAAGAGAAAACAATGTCTATTTATTTAGATAATATTCTGTGAGTAGCGGCGAGCGAAAGCGGAAGAGCCCAAACCGAACTTGCTTTTTAAGTAGGTTCGGGGTTGTAGGACAACAGTGTCATCCTCGTGATGAGGAAAGTCAAAAAATATTTTGTTAGTTGAATTTGCTGGGAAGCGAAACCCAAGAAGGTAATAGTCCTGTAAACGAAAACATTATATCTTTCTTATTGTTGTTCCTGAGTACCTCAAGACACGAATAGCTTGGGGGAATCTGCCGGAACTAACCGGTAAGGCTAAATACTTTTAGAGATCGATAGTGAACAAGTACCGTGAGGGAAAGGTGAAAAGAACCCCGGAGAGGGGAGTGAAATAGATCTGAAACCATATGCCTACAAGGAGTGGGAGCGGTTGTACTACATTGCATTTCGTACAACCTTAATTTTTAATTTTTAATTTTTAATTTTTAAATAATTCAAAAATATTTAAATTTTTAAACACAAAATTTGTCAAAGACAAATTTTGTCAGTGTGTTTAAAAATTGAGACATTAAAAAATTGTTTTTAAATTAAAAATTAAAAATTAAAAATTGAGGTTGCTCGGAGCGTAGCGTAGTGCAACCGTCACCGCGTGCCTATTGAAGAATGAGCCAACGAGTCTAAATATGTAGCTGCCTAATTGCGATAGCAAGGAGGCCCAGCGAAAGCGAGTGTGAATAGCGCGAAATTATAGTTTCATATTTAGGACCCGAAGCCAAGTGATCTTGCCATGAGCAGGGTGAATTTCGTCGAAAGACGGAAGGAGGCCCGAACCGGTTAGTCGTTCAACTCTATCGGATGACTTGTGGTAAGCAGTGAAAAGCTAATCGAACTTGGTAATAGCTGGTTCTCTCCGAAATAGCTTTAGGGCTAGCGTTTAGATTACCTACTGGGGGTAGAGCACTGGAAGAATTGAATAGGGGGAAACTTCGTCAATTCTATCAAACTCCGAATACCAGTAGTCAATTTCTAAGCAGTTAGACTGTGGGGGCTAAGCTCCATTGGTCAAAAGGGAAACAGCCCAGATCTACATCTAAGGTCCCTAAATCCATACTAAGTACACTTAAGGAGGTGAAATTTCTCAGACAATGAGGAGGTTGGCTTAGAAGCAGCCATCCTTTAAAGATAGCGTAACAGCTCACTCATCAAGAGATATTGCGCCGCAGATAATCGGGGTTAAGTATGGTACCGAAGGTTAGGACTTGATCGTTCCTCACTGTGTTTGGAACGAAGTTTTAAGTTAATAGTTTTTAGTTTTTAGTAAAAAATTCGCAAAGCGAATTTTTGTTTCTAAAAACTAATTTCTAAAAACTAAAAACTTTGTGACGAGTATAGCGAGGAACGATTGAGTGGTAGGAGAGCATTCTGTTCTGCAATGAAGCCGAAGGCGTGAGCCACGGTGGAGCGTACAGAAGTGAGAATGTTGGTACAAGTAACCGCAATGCAGGTGAGATCCCTGCACGCCGAAAGACTAAGGTTTCCTTCGCAATGGTGATCAGCGAAGGGTTAGTCGGGCCTAAGGAGATGGCGAGAGCCGGATCCGATGGACATACGGTCAATATTCCGTAACTTCTTTATATTTCGATGGAGTGACGGAGGACACAAGTAAGAGCACATTATTGGATTTGTGTATTTTATTTTGAGAAATGTTTCTTAGGAAAATCCGGGAAACTGACTTTAATGTCGAATTTCGTAAATAGATTAAATCTCTTCCTTCGGGTTGAGAAATTCTTATGAAGAGCCTTCCAAGAAAAACTTCTAAGGTTAAATATAAAGAACCCGTACCGCAAACCGACACAGGTAGTCAGGTCGAGAAGACTAAGGCGAACGAGTGATAATTCCCCAAGGAACTCGGCAAAGAAGCAGCCGTAACTTCGGAATAAGGCTTGCCCTTCTGTAATAGGAGGGGCCGCAGCGAAAGTAATCCTGCCAACTGTTTATCAAAAACACAGCTCCCTGCGAACTCGTAAGAGGATGTATAGGGGGTGACGCCTGACCAATGCCAGAAGGTTAAATATTGGTGGTATGTTGTCTTCGGATGATATGCTGGCTGATATAAGCCCTGGTGAATGTCGGCCGTAACTATAACGGTCCTAAGGTAGCGAAATTCCTTGTCTGGTAAGTTCAGACGTGCACGAATGGCGTAATGAGTGGGATACTGTCTCGGGGAACAGCTCGGTGAAAATACAATACCGGTGAAGATGCCGGTTACCTGCAGCTAGACGAAAAGACCCCAGGAGCTTTACTATAGCTTGGTATTGGGTGTATTTTTTTGATGCGTAGCATAGGTGGGAGACTTTGAAACTTTGTTTTCGGATGAGGTGGAGTCAACAGTGAAATACCACTCTTTAAAAATGTACATTCTAATTTCGCCGGAAAAAACGGCGAGAGACAGTATCTGGCAGGTAGTTTTAGTGGGGCGCTATCCTTGATCTAATCAATTTTTTTGGTTGGATCAAACTATGGCGCCTCCAAGGAGTTTAATCCACTTCAAAAACAAATAAATTAGGGGGCATTTATTAAGAATTTCGAATTTTTAATTTCGAATTTCGATTAAATTTTTAAATTAGAATTTTTTAATTTTTAAATTAATAATAGATGGGTATTCAGCCGTATGCTGGAAAATCCGAGTATCTGATAGTACTTTTGTAATTAAAAGTAAAAATCTAATCAGTGCGGATAATCAGCAGGAAAGATTAGGAGTTGAAATTCAATTTCTAAAATCCTCAGAGACTAAACGCTGAATCTGCCAAAGGCAGAAAATTATAGTCCGAACTCTGTGGCGACACAGAGAGCAAAACAGAAATGTTTTTGCCACACAAATTTGTGTAGTAACAAAATGCCTAAAAAGTAACGGAGGAGCCTATTAAGGTCAGCTAAGCGCGAATGGAAACCGTGCTGATAGTGTAATGGCACAAGCTGGCTTGATTGCGAGGCGTACATGCCGAGCAGGTGCGAAAGCAGAGCATAGTGAACCGACACCACGCTTTAGATGCGGGTGAAGATTAACGGATAAAAGCTACCCTGGGGATAACAGGCTAGTTCCGCCTAAGCGTTCAGAGCGACGGCGGAGTTCGGCACCTCGATGTCGGCTCAACTTATCGCTCAACTTATCCTGGGGCTGGAGAAGGTCCCAAGGGTTTGGCTGTTCGCCAATTAAAAAGTTACGCGAGCTGGGTTCAGACCGTCGTGAGACAGGTTGGTCTCCTATCTGCTGCAGGCGTTGATTCTTGAGAAGATTTGCTCCTAGTACGAGAGGACCGGAGTGAACGAACCTCTGGTGTGCCAGCTGTTCCGCCAGGAGCACTGCTGGGTAGCTATGTTCGGAATGGATAACCTCTGAAAGCATCTAAGAGGGAAGCCAACTTCAAGATTAGGAATCGTTTGAGATCCCTGAGAGATGATCAGGTGATAGGCTCTAGGTGTAAGCACAGTAATGTGTTCAGCCGAGGAGTACTAATGCATCAAGAATTTCTTAGTAGGAATTTCGAAGAACGCAACTTTAATTTAAAAAAATATAAAAAATCTTGTATTCATATTGTGAACGGGGGTAGCTCAGAGCAGAGCATTCGACTGCTTGTCGAAGGGTCGTCGGTTCAAATCCGACCCCCCGTTCCAAATCTGAGACGGGGATTTCGGTTGAGAAAAAATCCTTTTGTTACTGATGACACTTCCAAAGAGTCGATTCAGCTCTGTTTTCCCAAAAGGAAAAAGAGAAAAGACAAAAACGATTTAATCGATTTTCCCGACCATTTAAAAAGAGGAATTTTCACCTTTAAAGGTGAAAATTCCTCAAATTTTTAAATATTCTATGTTGGTGCTTTGTCGGAGGAGCTTTCGTTTTGTAAAATGTTTTTGATTTTAAGATCAAAAAACAAATCAAAATATTTTACAAAACGAAAGAAATAGAACCCGTTCTTTATTGCTTGCAAATAAACATTAAAATAGAATAAAAACTAAAACATTCTGTGTTGGTGCTTTGTCGGAGGGGGTACACCCGTTCTCATTCCGCACACGGCAGTTAAGCCTTCTAGAGCCGATGATACTCTTTTATGGGGAAAGTAGGCAAGCGCCAACACAGAGTGCTTTAGTTTTTATTTTAAAGATTATTTGCAAGTTCCGCACACGGCAGTTAAGCCTTCTAGAGCCGATTCTCTACTGCTTTGGATTTTTCCTCAAAAAATTCAAAGTCTTTTATGGGGAAAGTAGGCAAGCGCCAACATAGAGTATTTAACAAAAAACACCGTCTTTAAAACGGTGTTTTTTGATTTTTATGTTATTATTTAATAGTAAAATTTTTAATTTTGACCTGCCTGCCGGCAGGCAGGAATTGTGAATTAGAAATTAAAAATTTTTTTAAAAATTTTCAACATGTCCTGGTCATCAAAAAGAAGAACAACTTATCTTTTATTTTTCTTATCATTTTTTTTAATGGTGGCTGTTTTTTCTTATTATTTTTTTATTTATGAAGCACCAACTTGTACTGACGGGATTCTAAATCAAGATGAACAAGAAATTGATTGTGGTGGCGTGTGCCCAAAAATCTGTCATTTTGAAGCGATAGAACCGATTATTTTATGGACAAGATTTTTTGAAGTAAAGAAGGGTATTTATAATGTTGTAGCGATGGTTGAAAACCCTAATCTTGGAGTAGAGGCTTTTGATGTTCCTTATGCATTTAAGATTTATGATGAAAATAATGTTCTTTTAGCCGAAAGGTTTGGAAAGACATATATTCCCCCTAGGGGAATGGTCCCTGTTTTTGAGAGAACTATTATTACTCGAGAAAAACAACCGGGAAGATCTCCTGCGTTTGAATTTTTGGAACAACCTGTGTGGTTGAAAATATTAGAAGAAAAACCAGTTCTTACTGTTTTTGGTAAAGAGGTTTCAGAGAAAGATGGAGCAACAAAATTGGAAGCGACAATTAGAAATGATACAGTCAGAACCATCAAAGGGATAAAGGTCACAGGAGTGATAACCAACAAAGATGGAAACGCAATTGCTGTTTCTCAGACAGAAATAAGACAATTGGTAAAAAATGCCTCAGAGGTTGTTACTTTCACATGGCCAGGTTTGTTAGAGGCAGGCGCTGATCGGATAGAGATTATTACTGTAATTGAAGAGTAAATTTTATGTTTCTTAATTTTAGAACTCATGTGGACTGGGTTTTGTTTTTTGCAGTTTTGCCAATTGTCGGAGCAGGTTTGATTACGATGAATTCTTTCAGTGGGGAAAATTATTTTTTTGAAAAACAACTTATCTGGGCTTCTGTTTCTATAATAGTTTTTTTTGTTTTAAGTTTCATTGATTGGAGCTTTTTAAAACGTTCAAAATTTTTAACAGTATTATTTTTTATTTCGGTTACATTACTAGCGTCATTGTTCGTCGTGGGCAGCGTTTTCAAGGGTGCAAAAAGCTGGCTTAACTTTGGTTTGTTTGCTATTCAACCAGCGGATTTTATAAAACTGGTTATGATTTTTTTGTTGGCAAAATATTTTTCCAAAAGACATATCGAAATTGCCAATTTTAAACATATTTTTGTCTCCGGAACATACGCTCTGATCTTTTTTATTCTAGTTTTGCTTCAGCCGGATTTTGGTTCGGCAATAATCATTTTTTTTATTTGGTTTGGAATGGTGATGGTTTCTGGTATTTCTAAAAAACACCTACTTCTCGTATTTTTTTTGGGAGCAATGGCTTTTGGCGGTTTGTGGGGCTTCGTTTTTCAGGATTATCAAAAGGATAGAATACGAACATTTTTAAATCCTTTGGCGGATATCCAAGGTGCTGGTTATAATGCTTACCAATCGACGATTGCTGTTGGTTCAGGTCAGTTGTTGGGCAAAGGTGTTGGTTTTGGAACACAATCAAGACTGCAATTTTTACCTGAATATGAGACGGACTTTATTTTTGCATCTTTTGCCGAAGAATGGGGTTTCGCGGGTGTCATTATGATTTTCTTTTTGTACGCTATTGTCATATGGAGAATTCTTTTAAATTCAGTTTATGGAGCAACAAATTTTGAGACGCTTTTTGGTCTTGGCCTTGCCATCCTCTTTGTTAGTCATTTTATTGTTCATATAGGAATGAACATCGGTGTTTTGCCGGTTACTGGGGTGACCGTTCCTTTTATGAGTTATGGAGGGTCACACCTTTTGTCAGAATTTATTGGACTCGGCATTTTGATGGGAATGAACGCCAACTCCAGAAGATTTCACAAAGAAGATATGCAGAATGAATTTCTTGGGGCGTAGTGTCGAATGCTTGACATTTAATAAGTTTTTTAAAAAATGTTGTTAGTGTTTTGTTTAATAAAACAATTTAAATGAATTTTAATTTTCAACACTTTAAATTGAAGCGTTGTTATTGTCTGTGATATACTTAACGAATACTGGTGAAATTTTTTAGTAAAAATCTCACCATATAAATAATTTTTTTCATGCAGAAAGATCTAAAAGCACTAACAATATTTTTCATAGTATTCTTCTTCGTCTTTGGTAAAGGGATTGATTTGACTATTTCTAGTTTCAGTAATACAGACAAACAAAGTCAAAAGACATCAAGAGTATCTACTGTTGCCGGTGACATCTATAATTTAATTAATGATGGTTTAAACAACATAGTCTCAAATATCAATACCGAAACAAAGTTTACTTTGGATAATATTGAGATTATTTTAACTAGCGTTCTCTCTAATCCTGATCAAGGAGATTCTTTTGCAAGAAGAGAATTGTTGGCTTTGGTTTCTAATTCAGAATTAAATGTTGCTGAAGAATTTGCTGTCACTTGGTACCGAACAGTTTCAGGACTGTTTGGAGATGATAGTCAAAAGTCTATAGTTGATAGCAAGGATGAAGAGTTGATAGTTAACAACAAGGACAAACAGTTAACAGATATCCCATCGCAGACCACGGTCGTCTCTGATGATCTGTCTACGACGGAACAATCAAACCCGTCTCAGCCAACAACAATAATCACAAATCCTATCCAACAAATTGTTAAAGAAACAGTAGTGGAAAGAGTTATCCAAGTATCGGGTATCACACTGGAAGATTTACAAAAACTAAACAATGAACTTCGAAGTGAAATTTACAAAATCTCCGCCAACACCGGTTCTCAAATCAACAATGTCTATCAAGTAGTCTCTGCTACAAACAACATCGATCAGTTGAACGGCATTACAATGGAAAGAATCAATATGACTGATTCGAATGTTTCTGGAACAAATCTTAATTTTACTAATGGCAGTATCTCCAATTTAACTGGCGGTAGTGCAACTTTTGATACGGATACTTTGTATATTGATAATATTAATCACAGAGTAGGTATTGGGACCACATCACCATTCAAAAAGTTGAGTGTAAACGGAGATACTTGGATAAGTGGTGATTTAACCACAAATTCAATTACTGCCACAAGTTCAATTTCCGCCTCTTACTTTAATGCAACAGATAGCACAGCAACATCAACATTCGCTGGCGGTTTAACTGTTGGAACAAACAAGTTGGTGGTGGATAGAAGTACAAACAATGTTGGAATAGGTACTGCATCACCATCTCAACAATTAGAAATCACCGGAGACTTTGAAATGCCAAACACTACTTTTGCCGACCAGTCAGGTATTATTTACAAAGGAGCCAATCGTTTCATTCACGATTTTAATTACGGAAACAACGGAACGGTGACGACACACGGATACAATACTTTTGTCGGAGAAAATGCAGGTAACTTTACAATGGGAAGTACTGCGACATCCGTTTGGGACTCGAGTTATAATACAGGAGTTGGTTATCAATCTTTATATTCTAATACTACAGGATATGATAATAGTGCTTTGGGTTATAGAGCGCTATATTTAAATACCACAGGGGGGGGGAACAGTGCTTTTGGTTATCAAACACTATATTCAAATACTACTGGAGGCGACAACACTGCAAATGGTTATTGGTCTATGTACAATAACACTGAAGGTTGGAATAATACCGCTGTTGGATTTTTTACTTTGTGGTTTAACACAACAGGATCAGGAAACACTGCTATTGGAGATCAGACTCTGTTAAATAATACAACAGGATACGGCAATACCGCTGTTGGTCAAACCGCTTTATATTCCAACACAACAGGTTTTCTTAATGTCGCCATTGGTCAAAACTCTTTGTATTCCAAAACAACCGGGAATTACAATATTGGATTGGGATACCGTGCTGGTTATGGTGTGACAACAGCATCAAATAATTTATTTTTAGGAAATCAGGCTGGTGACAATGTTACTACAGGAAGTTCAAATATTATGATCGGTTATAACATCGACGCCCCTTCAGCCACCGCCTCAAATCAACTAAATATTGGAAACTTAATTTACGGAACAAATATCAACGGAACAGGAACAACACTATCAAGTGGTAATATTGGTATTGGAACGACTTCACCATACGCAAAACTATCCGTCGTCGGAGAAATCGTCGGCTCATATTTTACTGCAACTTCAACAACAGCAACATCGACATTTGCAGGGGGTATTAAACTTCCTACATCAGGTAGAGGTTTGGAATTCCCAGATGGAACGATTCAGACAACAGCTGCGGGTGGTGCCAGCCAATGGACAACATCAGGTTCGAATATTTATTACAACACTGGTAATGTTGGAATTGGTTCAACCACACCATTCGGAAAATTGGGCATATTGGACACTGTTATTACAACAGGAAATCTTTTTGCTTTAGGACAAAACACATCTGCATTTTCTGGGGATGGAATCAATATGAATTTCGCCAACGGATCGGGAACTTTTGAAGGAAATTTCTTGAATTTTTATAATGCTGAGGAACAAAAGTTCAATATTTCGTCAGGTGGAACAGCTTTGGCTTATGGAGGATTTTATTCTCATCCTAAGGAAAATAATGCATTTCATGGTACCGATGTTTATGTTTCCAATATTTCAATGGCTATATTCAGTGCTTATTTATCTCAATCTGGAAATATAGGTTTAAGTATTGCAGTTGATCCAAATCTGGATTCGGCACCGGTATCAATTTATGATGATGGAACGGCAATCGGCATTAGTTATAATCACAGCACATCAGCCAAATCAAATGATCTCTTCTATGCCAACATGGCCAATGGTTCAGGCTCATTCACTGGGGATTTCTTGGATTTTAATAATGCTGGAACACAAAGATTCAAAGTCAATTCACATGGTTCAGTAACAGCGTCTTCGAGTGAACCATTTGGCTGGAATTACAAAGCGGTAATGGACAGTACCAATAACACTACCAGCGGTGCTTATCGAGTAGAAATCACAGGTGATGGAACCGGTACGAGTTCTTTAAGACCATTTTATATTGCTGACAGCGGTTCCGGGGATCAAAATAATTCATATTTCAAAGCATATGATAGTGGAACAAGCGGAACAAAATCGTTAAATGCTATCGATATTTCAATGGCCAATGGTGGAGCTACTTATACTGGTAACTTTATTAATTTTAGTAATGCCGGATCTGAAATGTTCAGAGTAACTAGTGCGGGCGGCGGATATTTTATGAATAATGTTGGTATTGGAACGACGAATCCAACAGCAAAATTAAGTGTTCAAGCTGATGTCGGCAATCTCGCTATCGGAGAATTTAGAGCTAGTTCTTCCTTAAATAATTTAATGTTGAAACTTGTAAACGACGGTTCAGAATATGAATGGGATTTTGGCTTAGTAGATAGCGACGGAAGTTTTAGAATCGCTCAGGATGGAGCTGGCACAAACCCTAAGTTTGTAATTAGCCAAGTTGGCAACGTCGGCATCGGCACCACCTCACCATACGCAAAACTATCCGTCGTCGGAGAAATCGTCGGCTCATATTTTACTGCAACTTCAACAACAGCAACATCGACATTTGCAGGGGGTATTAAACTTCCTACATCAGGTAGAGGTTTGGAATTCCCAGATGGAACGATTCAAACTACCGCCGCTTTGGGTGGAGGAATGTCAATTGGTGGATCCATCACCAGTGCCACTCAAGGCTCAGTGCTTTTTGCTGGTGCTTCCGGAGTACTGGCTCAAAGTAATACGAATCTCTTTTGGGATAATACGAATAACTCTTTGGGAATAGGGACAAGCGCCACATCTGCAACTTATCCTTTGGTAGTTGATGGAAGAATAGCAATCACAGGAACAGGAAGCTCAATTTTTATGGGAAGTGGAGCCGGTGTAAATGATGATTTTACAAGTAATAACAATCTTGCTATTGGTGAAAGTGCATTGCAATTCAACACGACTGGTTCAAATAACGTGGCGGTTGGTTTGTGGGCATTAGTTGGTGCTGGTGGTTCTAATTATTCAAGCAATGTGGCTCTTGGTGTCATGGCAAATCCACTTGGTAATAACAATGTTGCTATTGGATATAGATCAATATATGGAGCGATTGCCGCTAATTCAGTAGCTATTGGTTATCAATCATTGTATGCAGAACCATCCTCAAATACTGTCGCTATCGGTTACGGTGCCGGATATAATTCAGGCGAAAGTCTTTCAGGAGCTAATAATATATTGCTTGGTTATCAAGCAGGAAATAATTTAACTACCGGAGCAAGCAACTTAATTATTGGTTACGATATTGATGCTCCTTCTGCTACTGCCTCAAACCAACTTTCAATCGGCAACCTAATCTTTGGAACAGGAATTGACGGAACAGGCACAACAATTTCAACCGGTAATATAGGTATTGCTTCATCTTCTCCAAACTACAAACTAACCGTAAACGGCACGGTCGCATTTAACGCTCTACCAAACGACGGAACAGGCTATTACCTTTGTGCTAAAACAAGCACTGGCGAACTAGCCACATCAACCACCGCCTGCGGAGCATCATCTGAAAGATACAAGGAAAACATCACTGACCTAACATATGGTTTAGATACAGTAATGAACCTAAGACCAGTATCTTTTGATTGGAAACAAGACTTTATTAAAAACGGAACAAAACAAATCGGATTCATCGCAGAAGAAGTTGACTTGTTAATTCCCGAAGTCATTGGACACGACAATGACGGTAACATCATGAACCTTGATTATCCAAAGTTGACTGCGGTTCTTGTAAATTCTATTAAAGAGATTTGGACTAGTGTTCAAGAATTAATTGCAAAAGTATCAGGTCTTGAAAATAGATTAAATGAATTGGAAGCAAGACTACAGGCTTTGGAAGGGTTAAATAACTCAGCTTCTGTTTCGGAAGATGTTTCTGGGGTGCCACAGCCGTAGATAGCCACGGAAACTCTCTAATCGTAGATGCATTCGGCCTAGATACAATAGACACAGCGGTAGCAGGAGAATACACAGTTACTTATACCGCTTATGACGGAACAAATACCTCAACAAGTACGAGAACGGTGATTGTGGAAGAGACACCCTCGTTAGAGACCACGACTGTCTCTGACAGTCTGCCTCTAACGGAGCAGGTAGCGGAAGAGATAGTCACGACGACGGAACCAGTGATTTAACGAAACAATAAAAAACACCCATCAGTTTGATGGGTGTTTTTACTTACTTAAATTCACGCACGGTTGGACTGTACGTGAACAGTTTTTAATTTTGGTTATTAGAATTTGTAAATTGTTTGTAATTTGGGGTTTGTAATCTGGAATTCAAAAACAACAAAGTTCAGTATTTTAATAAATATAAATAGTTTCTATAATATTTTGTAACACAATGAACTACGCCTAGTATATTCTTAAAGTTTCTTCAACCATTTTTTCTACCGAAAATTCCTTAAGAACTTTTTGTTTTATTCTATCTCCATATTCGACAATTTTGTCTTCGTCCTCCATATACAACCGAAGTGCATTCATAATTTCTTTTTTGTTTTTAGGTCTTATTAAAATTCCACTTTCCAAATTATCTACAATTTCACTTGTCCCACCTACATCGGTGCAGATAATTGCGTTTCCAGCAAGGCCTGCTTCTAGTAGGGCATAGGGAAAACCTTCTTTTACAGACGACATTAAAAAGATGTCAAAAGCTTTTAAATATTTTTTGGCGTCATCAATAAACCCTGTTAAATAAACATTATTTTCAAGGCCTTCTTGTTTTATCAAGTTTTCTAAATAACCCCTGTCTTCGCCACTTCCTATTATTACAAAAATACCATTCCAATTTCTGTGCAAACTTTCCTGCAAGTTTTTGATTCCTTTTATCGCATAACCCAAACCTTTGTTTTTGGTTAATTCTGAAATTGTTCCAACCCAAATTAAATCTTTCAAGTTGGAATCTTTTATTTTAAGTTTTTCCAATATTTTTTCTTGGGCTTCATCTTTATCAAAAAAATCTATCTTGTTAATACCGTTGTAAATTAAAACGATTTTTTTTGATACTAATGGCCAGTTTTTAACCTGTTCAAATTCTCTTTTGGCAATAACAATAGTTTTGTGACTTAAAAGAATTGTCATATAACTAAAAAATTTAATTGCTGTCCTTTGCCAATAAGGGCGGTCTTCGTTAAAAGCAAAACCATGGGCGGTAAAAATTATTTTTTCTATACCAGCTATTCTACCAGCCAATGCTCCCAACCCACCTATTTTAGAACTGTTCAGATGGACGATGTCGGGACCTTCTTCTTTAAAAATACCAATTAGTTTTTTTAATACTTTTAATTCATTCCAAATTTTTACATCTCTGTCCAATGTTTTTATTCTTATTCTTTTTATTTTTGATTGATCCAATTTTTTGCACATCAATCCATCACCACCATGAGCAACCACGGTTTCATAATTTTCAGATAGATTTGTTGCCAAGCTGTGAACATAGTTTTGTGCACCACCCCAATTAGATTTGGTGATTACATATAGTATCTTCTTTTTTTTGTTATTTGTTGGCATGTTCTTAATTATATCAATGCTTGAGAGAAATAAAATAGCCGGACGGTTGTCTTGGCAGACAAACCGTCCGGCCTGAATCATCCTCGGCCAGGGCGTTGCTCGAAGATGCGTTTGCATCTTTCAGAGCAATAGACGACATCGCGTTCGTCGTCTACGACCTTTTTCATCCCAGCGAGGATGACGGTCGAGCACTCGTTACAGATGGGCACGGGTTTGACCCATGCTTTATCCTCCGGAAAACAAGCCTGCTCGGTAGTCATAATTTTCCTCCACCGAAATTTATTTAAAAAAATGTACTAGTTTCTTAGTTAAATAAAATACACCAAAAACCTTGATTTGTCAATCCTCAGAACAAAAAACTGTTGCTAAATAGAGTGGTTATTGTATTATTCTATATATGAATCCCGTTAGAGATGCTAGGTTGTATCCATCGGGAATATGAAAAGTTTTTCATAATTTGAAACATTATTAAATTTAATTAAAAAACACGTCTGCCCGAGGCAGACTATCTCTAACGGGATGAATCCCGCTAGAGAAATATGAAAAGTTTTTCATAATTTGAAACATTATTAAATTTAATTAAAAAACACGTCTGCCCGAGGCAGACTATCTCTAACGGGATGAATCCCGTTAGAAATATTAAGGTATTTCTACCGAGGATGTATAGGTATGTTGATTTGTTAACTAGTCGTTCAAAGTAAATATGAGAGGACGGAAGTCGTCGCAATAAATAACAAATCAAATTATTATTAACTTAATTTAAAAGATAAGAATTCGTGTTTATTATATACGACTTCCTATCTCTAACGGGATGAAATTAAGATCAGAATCAATGTTGGTTTTCATCGGGGACATTTTTGTCCTTATTGTTTCTTTGTGGCTGACCCTTTTTATTCGTTATAGAGAATTGCCAAAGAAAGACATTTTTTTTCAGCACTTGGACGCTTTCGTATTTTTGTTTTTGATATGGGTATTGGTCTTTTTTATTGCCGGACTTTACGAAAAAAGAATGCTCATTATCAAAAGAAAACTTTTTTCAAATATTTTAAATGTTCAAATAATAAACAGCATTGTTGCAGCAGTTTTCTTTTATTTTTTACCTATCTTTGGGATTACTCCAAAAACAAATCTTTTCATCTATCTTGTTGTTTCTCTTGTGCTAATAATTATTTGGAGAGCTTATACTGTTCCTTTTTTGGGTGTGAGAAAAAGAGTAAACGCGGTTATTATAGGAGATAGGGAAGAAATGGCAGAGATTAGAGACGCCATAAAAAATAATCATTGGTATAATCTTAATCTGATTTCGTCTATAAATTTGGATAATATTGGTAGTTTGGATATCAAACAGGATATTTTGAATATGATTTATACAGAAAATGTCTCTGTCATCATTGTCGATTTGGAAAGTGAAAAAGTAAAACCCCTGATGCCTCATCTATATAATTTGATGTTTTCAGGTATTCGCTTTATGAATGCGCATGATGTTTATGAAGAAATTTTTGGTAGAATTCCTTTGACATTGATTCAGTATGATTGGTTCTTAGAAAATATTTCTAATTCGTCTCATGTTTTTTATGATGCGTTAAAAAGATTGATGGATATTGTCACGGCTTTTGTCTTGGGAATTGTTTCTTTGATTTTCTATCCGTTTGTTTATATTGCAATAAAAATGGAAGACGGTGGACCTATTTTCTATACTCACGAGAGAATTGGTATGGGGGGTAGAAGAATAAAAATATCAAAATTTAGAAGTATGAAGGTTAATGATACAGGCCACTGGGTTGACGAGGGAGACAAAACGACTAAAATCGGAAAATTTTTACGAAAGACGAGCATTGATGAACTCCCCCAGATTTGGAGTATCTTGAAAGGGGATCAGTCTTTGATCGGTCCTCGTCCCGAACTTCCAAATTTAGTTGAGGTATATAGTAAAGAGATTCCTTATTATAATATTCGTCATTTGCACAAACCCGGACTTTCAGGTTGGGCACAAATTTATCAAAAAGAAGCACCTCATCACAAAACCGATGTAGAAAAGACAAAAATAAAATTGTCTTATGATTTGTTTTATATCAAACACCATTCCTTTGCTCTCGATCTGAAAATTGCTTTAAAAACGCTGAAGACTCTTGTCTTGAGAACAGTTGGAAAAACGCGAGTTTAATTTATGTTTCTAAATCAACAAATTTTTCTTTTTTTAAATAGTTTGGCGGGAAGGAATAAAATATTGGATTATTTTTTCTATTTTTGTGCCGAATATTTAGCGTATGTAATCATCGTCTTTTTGTTGGTTTATTTTTTGTATAAATTTTACAAATCATTTTTTGATTTTTCTATTATCAAAAAATTATTGATTATTTTGACCTCGTCTTTTGTTGTTTGGGCGATTTCACAATTAATTAATCATCTGTATTACAACCCCAGACCGTTTATTGCTTTGGAAAATATTAATGTTTTGTTTGAGCACGGAAACGGAGATTCTTTCCCGTCAGGACATACAACATTTTTTACTACGCTTGCCTTGATGTCTTATCTATATGTACCTAAATGGCTCGCAAACACACTTTTAGTTGGTGCTGTATTGATTGGTGTTTCAAGAGTGGTTTCTGGTGTTCATTGGCCCTATGATATTTTAGGGGCTTTTGTGCTATCTTTTGTTGGTTTTTATTTGATCAGATATTTTTTAAGTCAAAAAGCTAAATAAATTGCATCAAATCTCGTTTTAATATAATATAAGAACATTAATTTTTAAATGTTTTAAAACCTTTAAAAATATGAATCCCGTTAGAGATGCTAGGTTGTATCCATCGGGAATATGAAAAGTTTTTCATAATTTGAAACATTATTAAATTTAATTAAAAAATACGTCTGCCTGGGGTAGACTATCTCTAACGGGATGAATCCCGTTAGAGATGTTAGGCTATTTCTACCGAGGATGTATATGTATGTTGATTTGTTATTAGTTGTTTAAAGTAAATATGAGAGGACGGAAGTCGTCGCAATAAATAACAAATCAAATTATTATTAACTTAATTTAAAAGATAAGAATTCGTGTTTATTATATGCGACTTCCTATCTCTAACGGGATGAAAATAAGAATAATCGCAATAATGTTGCTGTTGGTTGGAGGACTAATCGGCTATTTTAATTATAATTCACAAGTAGACTTAACCTCAAAATTTCCTTTTAAATTAGGACTTGATTTGGCTGGGGGAACACAACTTACTTATCAGGCTGATATTTCAAATCTTTCTGCCGATAACATTGGTGAATCAATGTCTGCACTGAGAGATGTTATTGAAAGAAGAACAAACTTATTTGGTGTCTCAGAACCATTGGTTCAGGTTGAGAAGGCGGGTGAAGATTACCGTCTGATTGTTGAGCTACCGGGGGTAACTGATATTAATCAGGCGGTTACTTTGATTGGCCAAACTCCTTTGCTTGAATTCAAAAAAGAAAAAGATAATACTCAAGAAATTTTGAATGCTCAAATGGTAACTTTTGAGGCCTTGCAAAATGGAGACGCAAATATCACCCCAGACCCACTGGCTTCAGAGGATCCATATCAAAGCACAGGTCTAACAGGACGTTACTTGGAAAATGCTCAGTTGATTTTTAATTCTCAAACAGGTGAACCAACAGTTCTGCTGACTTTCAATGCCGAAGGAAAAGAAATGTTTGCTCAAATTACAAAAGAAAACTTGAATAAAGTAATTGCTATTTATTTGGACGGTCAGCCAATAACTACACCGGTTGTTCGTTCTGAAATCAGAGACGGAAAAGCAGAAATCTCTGGTGGTTTTACTCCAGAAGAAGCAAAAGAATTGGTTAGGAACTTGAACTATGGTGCTTTGCCTGTTCCAATTGAACTTATTTCTACACAAACTGTTGGGGCATCTTTGGGAGAAGATGTTTTGAATAAAGGCATTTTTGCAGGTATTTATGGATTAATCGCAGTGTCTTTGTTTTTGATTATTTGGTATCGTCTGCCAGGTTTGTTGTCTGTGATTGCGTTGATGATGTATGTGACTATTGTTTTAGCTTTATTTAAATTGATTCCCGTTACTTTGACATCAGCAGGTATTGCCGGATTTATTCTTTCGATTGGTATGGCGGTAGATGCAAACATACTTGTCTTTGAGAGAATTAAAGAAGAGTTGAGAAAAGGTATGGATATTGAATCAGCAACTCGAGAAGGTTTTAGTAGAGCGTGGTTATCAATTCGTGATTCAAACACATCAAGTATTATTACCGGAATTATTTTGTTTTGGTTTGGTACATCTTTGGTAAAAGGATTTGCTCTGACTTTCATCGTTGGAGTTGTTGTCAGTATGTTTACCGCTTTGACAGTGTCGAGAACTTTCTTGTTGGCTGTTTCACCTTCCGGTCGAGGAAAAATTTCCAGCTTTTTGTTTAGTTGTGGGATAACGAGATAGTCCTTAGTTTTTAGAATTTAATTTTTAATTTGAATTATGTTTATCGTTAAATACAGAAAAATTTTCTACACACTATCAACCATTTTGGTAGCAGTTTCGATTTTTGCCATGTTCTTTTTTGGATTCAATTTCAGCATTGATTTCACAGGAGGAGCAATAACAGAAATAAATTATCCAGCAGGTAGGGTAGAGTTGAATACAGTTAAAGAAAAATTGAACACTTTAGAATTGGGGGAATATACAATTCAAAATACAGGTGATGCTGGAGTTATTCTGAGAACAAAAGATTTGACCGAAGACGAAAGGTTGGCGATTATGAATGCTTTGACTTTGGACGGAACTATTCAGATAGAACAAAAAAGATTTAATTCAATTGGTCCGGTTATTGGTGATGAATTAAAGAGCAAGGCTTTGTTTGCAATTTTCTTTGTCTCTCTTGCTATTGTTTTGTTTATCGCTTTTGCTTTTAGAAAAGTATCTGATTTGGGCAGTGAAAAAATTTCTTCTTGGAAATATGGAATCGTTGCAATCTTTTCTTTGATTCACGATATTATTATTCCAACAGGAATCTTTGTTTTTCTAGGCAGTTTGTTTATTGATTATCAAATCGATGTTTTGTTTGTTACTGCGCTACTCACAATTCTTGGTTTTTCTGTTCACGATACCATTGTTGTTTTTGACAGAGTGAGAGAAAATTTAAAGAACAGTGTTAAAGGTGAAAATTTTGAAAATATTGTTGGAAAAAGTATTTCTCAAACTATCGGAAGATCTATCAATACTTCTTTGACAACCATCATTACTTTGACTTTCTTGTATTTTTTTGGTGGTGAAACTACAAAGCAATTCGCCCTGGTTCTATCAATTGGTATTATTTTTGGTACTTATTCGTCAATCTTTTTAGCAGCACCTTTATTGGTTACTTGGCAAAAGATAAGTAATAAGGCATAAATGATAAGAGGTAGACGAGGTATAAGTAATAAAGTATAAAAAACAGCGTGTTGGCGAAAGCCAGCGCGCTGTTTTTGTATTTTAAGTTAATATTAAAAAAGGGGCTTTTTGGCTTAAAATCGTCGTTTTTTGATAATTGTTAGAAATTATTGTTTGACAATTAGGAACTAATAAAAAAGGCTTGCCTTTTTTATTTATATGTATATAATAGTTGATATTCTGCTCTGGATTTCAGAGCATGTACTTTGATAATAAAATATTAGTTTTGAATTTGATAAATTCAAAACACATGCATTTAAAGACAAGTCCAAAAACGAACAAGATGTAATTTTTCTCTTGTTTCGTTTCATTTCAATTTTTCAAATTACAGATTCAATCTGTACTAGGAAACTTTTTTTAAGAGTTTGATCCTAGCTCAGGATGAACGCTGGCTGTGTGGATTAGGCATGCAAGTCGAGAGGGTTTAGACCCTCGGCGAACGAGGTAGTAACACGTAGGAACGTACCCCAAAGTCTGGCATAACTTATCGAAAGGTAGGATAATTCCGGATGGTCCCGCAAGGGTAAAGATTTATCGCTTTGGGAACGGCCTGCGGAGTATCAGCTTGTTGGTAGTGTAATGGACTACCAAGGCTATGACGCTTAGGGGAGGTGAGAGCCTGGCCCCCACCGATGGAACTGAGACACGGTCCATACTCCTACGGGAGGCCGCAGTCGAGAATCTTCCGCAATGGGCGAAAGCCTGACGGAGCGACACAGCGTGATTGATGAAGCTCTTCGGAGTGTAAAGGTCTTTTATAAGTGAAGAAGTTTATTGACATTAACTTATGAATAAGGGGTTGCTAAACTCGTGCCAGCAGCAGCGGTAATACGAGTGCCCCGAGCGTTATCCGGAATTATTGGGCGTAAAGCGTGTGTAGGTGGTTTTGTTAGTCTTTTGTTAAAGACCCGGGCTCAACCCGGGAATCGCAAAGGAAACGGCAAAACTAGAGGGTACGAGGGGTGAATGGAACTCATAGTGTAGGGGTGAAATCCGTTGATATTATGGGGAACACCAAAAGCGAAGGCAATTCACTGGCGTATTTCTGACACTGATACACGAAAGCGTGGGTAGCGAATGGGATTAGATACCCCAGTAGTCCACGCCCTAAACGATGTTCTCTGGCTTTTCGGAGTATCGACCCTCTGAGAGGCGAAGCCAACGCGTTAAGAGAACCGCCTGGGTAGTACGGCCGCAAGGCTAAAACTCAAAGGAATAGACGGGGACTTGCACAAGCGGTGGATTACGTGGTTTAATTCGATGATACGCGAAGAACCTCACCAAGACTAGACATCTAGCTTATGTCTTTCTGGAAACAGAAAGTCCTAACGGCTAGACAGGTGATGCATGGTCGTCGTCAGTTCGTGGCTTGAGCTGTTCCCTTAAGTGGGGAAACGAACGCAACCCTTATCGTCTGTTACAAGTGTCAGGCGAGACTGCCTAGCCTTTTGCGCACAAGCG
>Ga0209542_10002505_pt1 | contig 41004 bp, 47 predicted proteins | sample RifCSPhighO2_01_FD_184028 | JGI IMG/M metagenome (GOLD analysis project Ga0209542, IMG submission 184028) | Soil microbial communities from Rifle, Colorado - Rifle CSP2_plank highO2_0.1 (SPAdes) (version 2) | ecosystem: Environmental > Terrestrial > Deep subsurface > Rock core/Sediment ... | reverse complement strand
ATAAATCCAAATATTCTTAAATTAGATTTTCTTTTTCCGAAGATTGAATCGGGGGCGGACGCTACGTCAGCAACTGGAATTAGAACAGCCCCAGGCTATCCAGTAGGTAGTGCGGGGCGACAATTGCGCGTTTCAAATGGGGCCTGCGCACCTAATCAAATATTTGGCGGATACGCACGCCAAATGTCTTGCATCTGTGGAGCCGAAAGCGGGGGGGCACCGAATCGCCCGAGTGAAACCGACAGAACAATTGACGGACGACCGGTTTCCACCGGACTTTATCAAATTAACCTAAGCGCACATCAGCTGAATTGTCCCGGGGAGCCGCCGCTTGACTGTCGCCCTGCGTTTTCTGGCAGGTTAGGTTCCAGCAACATTCGCCCACGCGTGATGGATGAAAATCTTTATAGTCGCTGCGTCGCGGCTGCCAACAGAAGAGAATGTAGTGAGGCTACAGCGCAAAGACTCCTGAATGAATCCGGTCTGAATAACTGGGGCGCCTGGAGAAACGGCAACCAGAACACTTGTATATAGAAGATTATAATATGTTCATGTCAGAAAAAATGAAGGCGGTGACATTGTCTCTTCTGGCGACCGTGGTGATCGGGGCCGCCGCATGGGTCGTTGTCTTCAGGTTTTTTGACGATGAATCTCCAGCTACTATTGTGCAAACGCCAGCGCCAGGATTACCAACCGAACTAGAGACAGATCAGCCCAACAGCAATACAAACACCGCAACATCTACGAGAACGGGAAGTGCATATAACGTTAAGGGAGAAGATGGGAGGATAATTGCTGTACGCGATTTCACCGATTCGGCCGTTGAGGATAAGAATAATAGGGGCGTTATGTATCTGGCTGGCGAAGACGAGGAAGGTTTCGTAGAAGAAACGCCTTATGTAATTTCCTTTTTCTCGGAAGACCAGAGTTTTACCGTCTCGCTTTTCGCTCAGCCAATCAACGCGATTAGAAGACGCGCGGAAAGTGATCTACTAAATCAACTAGGACTAAGTGAAGGCGAAGCCTGCTTTCTACGGTATGTCGTTCTCGTGCCATTTGATATCGACAAAAATTACGCGGGTAGAAATTTGGGGTTCAGTTTCTGCCCGGGAGCTGTCGAATTACTCTAGTTACATGAAAAAAACTTTTATATTTCTACGACAAAATCTTCACCGACTCTCCTATGCCGCCTTTGTTCCACTAGCGGAATACAAGGGAACAAAGCTTGAGGGTCTATACAGTGGTGATCTATCTGTCTTCCTCAACACTCTTTTCATTACTTTTCTTTTTGCTGGTGCGGCCCTTGCAGTACTGCGCGTCTTCGCCGCAGGTTTTATGAATATGGGAAGCGATTTTTGGCAGAATAAGCTCAAGGTAAAGGAAATGATACAAAACGCTATCATCGGTCTTCTTCTTCTCGCTTCCGCATGGCTCATTCTTTATCAAATAAATCCAAATATTCTTAAATTAGATTTTCTTTTTCCGAAGATTGAATCGGGAGGGGAAGTGGCGCCGGGGACAGTGCCTTTGCCTTCAACTCCTCCCTCAGCAACTAGCGGCAATTGCGCTGGCAATTCGAACTGCGTGTATCTAAGCGGGTATCCTGGCCGTCCCGTGATTAAGGCTACTGCTTGCCAGGGAGGGCGAATGAATTGTCAGGTAGATAGAAGGCTCGCAGAAAAAATAGTCGCGCTTAACCGAACGCTTCCCGTTGATTATGGGTGGGAAATCACTGAAGCCTGGCCGCCAACCGTTAATCATAGTAACTCTTGCCATCAAAGCGGGACATGCGTCGATGCAGATTTTTACGGAACGGCTACTCCCGCAAAAATAAATACATTTCTTCAAGCCGCACGCTCAGTCGGCTTAAATCCAGTCTATGAGGTTAGCACCGCAGGGAGAAAGGCAGATTTAGTACGCCAAGGCGTACCGGCATCGTACATGCAGGTAGTTGAAAGAATTACAGGTGAGCATTTTTCTCTCTATCTCTGACTTTACGCTGAATACTTAATAACGACTCGCCTGTTTCTTCCTTCTCCTTGAGATTCTGTTTTCACGTTTGGCGAATCAGCAAGCACGGTGTGAATTATTAGGCGTTCATACGAGCTCATGGGAGTGAGTTCCACGTCATATTGAAAAGACCGAGCTCGTTCTGCCATCATTAAAGCTTTCGTTTCGAGATCTTTTATCTGCTTGGCTCGGTAATCGTTTACGTCGACCAGAAATTGCAGTCCCTCCGGTCGTTCCGCATCATTTTCTTCAGCCTCTTTATTAGAGGAAAGTCCTTTCTCGGCAATTTTTTTCACAAGATGATCTATCGCATAAATTGTATCGCCGTGCATTCCAATAAGAGAACGGGCATCATCGGCCTGTATTGCAAAGATGCTTTGGCCCGCTATCTTATTTTTTGTAATTCCGGAGTAGGAGAGGCCTATTTGATCCAATATTTTTTTGATTATCGATTCAACTTCGTCCTCCATATTGAGGCACTATACTCTTAGAGGGCGAAACTTCAAAATAAAGGTTCCCTGCGCCAAGAGCGCAGGGTATCTATGGAACTCGCCGCGCTCGTACAATCGCGCGGCAAGCCGCACGGTATTGAACTTGTGTTGGCTCCTCGGCTCGGAAAAGAAAGTGAGTACATTTTCTTTTCACTCGCAACGCTCGCCAATAAAAATTATTTTGAGAATCGACGGCCCATTGCTAGTTCCTGCAGAATCATAAAAGTATTACTTGTAACCCAATAGAGAGCTGCCGCAGAGGGAACCGTATAAGCAATTATTCCTATAATTACCGGGAGGACATATCGCGCCTGCATCTCGAAACTGCGTGCCATGTCTTTTCCAAATGAACCATCTGATGGTGGATGTTTTTTTGGCGCGCCCATTGAAAGTCGCGTATAGGCTATTTGTGTTAACCCTGATAGCAAAGCCAAAATTAAGCTTTTGCCGGCCATGTCGATCATGCTTAGAAACTCCATGTTTACCGCGGAGGGAAGTGGAATAAATGAATATAAAAGAGCGTCTTTCACTTCCGGCAAACCGCCGAAAGCAAAAATCCAATATAGGGCGAAAAGAATCGGAATTTGGATTAATATCAACCCGAAACTCGCAAAGGGATGAATGTCATTATCTTTATATAATTTGAAAATAGCTCGCCCCTGTTCCTCTCGATTATCTTTGTATTTTTCTTTGATCACTTCCACCTGGGGAGCGATCTTCTTCATTTGCTCTTGGGCAATGACCGCACGCTTCGCGAGTGGAAAGAGAATAATGCGCACGATAATAGTTAGCGCGATGACGGCAATGCCAACATCATGACTGGGAATTACGTCAACAAGAAAAACAAGTCCGTTGTAAAGCGGATCATAAACAGTCGCATGGAAAAACGATGACATCATTCGGAAAAGTATACCCGGTTAGTACAATTTGGCATAGTTGGTGTCGCTTGAGAATAGAATCGATATAAAAGAATGTAAATTCCGCAAGTACATTGATACCGTCAGAAATTGTTACAACAAAGACAATGCCAAATTGTCCTACCGGGTATATCATCAGCTAATGGCTCTCAGAAAGTTTTGTCTTATTGATTAGATTTAGTATATCTTTTTTAATATCGTCGTACGTAGCGGATAACGCCGAGGGTCTTGCATAAAAGATATATGCATTAGCTTTATGGTCTCGCGCGAGTATTGTTTTTGCTGCTGCTCTGCATCGTCTTTTTATTAAATTTCTATCCACTGCCCTGCGCGCCGTCTTACCGGATACGACACAGGCAATTTTTAGCAGATTCGTAGGACTGCCATGCGCTCCGGACACGAGTGAAAACAGCTTTCCGTGCTCTCGCTTCCCCCGTGCGCCCAGAACTTTAATGATGTCGGCTCGCGAGAGACTGTTTTTTTGGGACATCTAAGTCGACAGGCGATTTCTACCTTTTCGCCGCCGCCGCCGCAGCATATTGCGACCGTCCGGCGAAGAAGAACGCACTAAATACCCGTGCGCTTTTGCTCGTTTTTTCTTTTTTGGCTGATATGTTCTCTTCATCACCTCACTATAACCGCGATTTCCTTTTTTTCAACCAAAAGAGCAGAAAATGTCATTTGCTGAGTGTCTCGCGAGCCGACCCCGAAGTATGCCTCGCACGCTCGGCAACAACGGGGCGGGAAATACTTGTGCGACGAACACCAGCCCTTGCTTGTCCCGTAGCCACATGACGATAGTAATGTGTGGTTCGGGACGGGCCGAGAATCAGCGCTCCGCGAACACGCGGAGACAGCGACCCGCGAATGACATTTTATGCGAAAAAACACTGTCCCCAGACTATCCACAACTTGTAAACATCCCCGGATGAAATTCCCGAGCTTCCCATACCAATTGCTGTGCGTATAATGACCGGGCTATGTTCGACAAAATTCTCTTCCTTCAGAAATCGCCGGGTACAGGAATGGGGTCGACCACAAAACTGAAATTTTATCAAAGGAGAATAAGCAGAACATAATCAAGCCTCGTTTTTCGAGATTTGGTCTCTTTTATGCCGACAACTACTATGACGAATCGCGAGCTTTGGCAAAATGCGCTTGTCCAGATAGAGCTGGGTACCTCTGAAGCTAGTTTCCGCACATGGTTCAGAAATACTGACATCGGAGCGCGGGATGGTAGCACAGTTCATATCTCGGTTCCCAGCAAAATAGTCAAAGAATGGCTCATGGAAAAACACCATAAACTTATTCTCAAAGCACTCCGGGGTCTTGATAGCGGCATCAGAACCGTTGAATACACCGTGCATCGCAGTGTCACACCATCATCCGAGAGGAAACAGGGTCGCCCACAGCCGCAGGACAATGCGTCCTTCGATCTGCAGTCTCTTTATATAGACAAGCGGGACAATCTGAATCCGAGATACACTTTTGATACTTTTGTAGTCGGACCTTTCAATCAGTTGGCGCATGCGGCTGCAAAAGCGGTCCTTGAGCGTCCCGGACAAGCATATAATCCGCTTTTCATTTACGGTTCAACTGGACATGGGAAGACACATCTCATTCAAGCGGTAGGAAATTATTTTAAAAAGGCTCACGCAAATAAAAAAGTCCTATATGTGACAAGCGAACGCTTCGCCGTCGACTATATAAACGCCGTCCGCGCGGGACGAGCCAACAGCTTCAAGGATCAATACAGGCAATATGACGTGTTGATCATGGATGATGTTCAGTTCATAGCTAATACTGAAAAAACACAGGAAGAATTGTTCCATCTTTTCAATGCACTTCACGATAACAATAAACAAATTGTATTTTCATCCGATAAACATCCGAACTTTCTTCCAGGATTTGAGGAGCGTCTGAAGGGCCGGTTTTCTGCGGGCATGATCGCTGAGATTCCTGAACCGGATGTAGAGTCTAGAATGGCTATAATCAAGGCAAAAATCGAGCAGCATGGACTCAGTATCCAGGAAGACATAATCCAATATATAGCCGAGAGCGTTCGCGGGAACATTCGCGAAATAGAAGGGGTTTTGAATATGATCGTCTGCAAGTCGCAACTTAAAGGCAAGGCGATTTCTCTTATGGATGTCCGAGCCCTTGTTAAACATAACGTTAAGCCGAATAAGGGCGTCTCTGTAGAAGAAGTTGTTCGAAGAATCTCTCAATATTATGAAATACCTGAGAAAAATATTTACGAGAAGACCAGAAAGAAAGAGGTCGTAAAGCCGCGTCAGATCATAATGTATATGCTGAGAGAGGAATTCGGCGTGTCATATCCTTCGATTGGAGAAAAACTTGGGGGGCGCGACCATACTACTGTTATTCATTCGTGCGAAAAAATAAAACTGGAAATGAAAACAAATCCCCCGCTTGAACAAGAGATCGAACACATACGCTCTCTGATACACGCATAGCGTGTGGATACCGCCCCGGAATAAGTCTTAACAAGTGTGGATGAGGTTGTTGAAATCACAAAAAGTACGTTAACCAAAATATCACAAATTAGATATCAACAACTAAACAACACCAGATCCAACAAGAACAAAACAGTAATAGAGCCGTAAAAAACACTTATTCACACTACCCACAGCACTAGTAGTAATAATAATTTAAATTAATAATTAACTATTTATGAGGCTAACAACTATTAGGGATAAAATTCTCAATGCGGTGCTTGTAGCAGAAAGAATTGTTGGAAAAAAAGAATCTCTACCAATCTTGTCATGCATATTGCTAGATTCTGGGAAAGATTTGTCTATAAAAGCGACAAACCTTGAGGCTGGTATTGAAATAAATATACCAAGCGATATAGAAGAGGTTGGGATTGTTGCTGTTCCTGCCCCGGTTCTTACCCAGACATTGCGCCTAATGAGAGGCGATAAAATAATAATTAAAACCGAGGAAAAAAATTTAGTTATTGAATCCTCGGGGTCTAGGACCCTAATAAAGGCGATTCAACACGACGAATTTCCATTAATTAAACCATCTGCCGCTGAAGCCAGTGGTGTAAGGGTGGCCAGGGAGTCTATTTTGCGCGGCATTAAGGCGGTTATATACGCAGCGTCGCCCTCCATGATAAGACCGGAGCTTGGAAGTATATATATATCAATAAACGGACCTGAAATTGTATTTGTAGCAACAGATTCGTTCAGGCTTGCTGAGAGGGTTGTAAAGGGTTCAACATCAAAAAAAGAAGGGGAAATATTAATACCACTGAAACACGCTTCAGAGTTGACACACGTTCTAGAGAGAACGTCAGAGGAAGAGGTGGAGCTGCTGGCCGATGATTCGCAACTTACGGTGACGGCGGGCAAGGTCAGATTTACTTCCCGTGTTGTAGCCGGCACCTTTCCGAATTATAAGGAAATCATCCCTAAAAAATTTACCGCTGAGGCGACTGTATTAAAAAACGATTTTGCCGAGGCGCTCCAGAAAGCCCGGGTTTTTTCAGGCAACGAGCAAAGTTTGGGACTTCATCTTTATCCAAAACGTAAAATCTTTACCGCAACAGCACAGAGTCCCGATATAGGAGAGATGTCTGATTCAATAAATGCGGCAACATCGGGCGAGGATATAGATATAAATTTTCACATCGGTTATCTGGCCGATTGTCTTTCATCGATCGAATCAGACAGCTTGATTTTAGGATTTTCCGGAGCAGGCAAACCACTAGTTATCCGCGGGGTTTCTGATCCGGGTTTTACGTATCTTGTAATGCCGCTGAATCGATAGTATTAGGAAGATGTTACTGAAGCGTGAATGAAATTGTTCGCTCCTCATTTCCAGACGCGCTCTCTGCTACGGCTCGTAATATTGCCGGACCGCGAGACGCGGCATTAATCAATATCCTATAAGGGGGTTGCGCCGAAGCCCCAACATATACTCCATTTAAATAGTAGGCGATGCGAGTGACATTTTCCGGATTAGGATGGTATGAGGAAATTGAAATTGGAGCGATCATCGCTGGCACGCTTATCCCCGACTGGGGAGAAAGAATCGTGAAGCCGCTTTGTGTCTGAGGTTGTGAATCAGGAGTCGTCGCAACGTCGTTTACAGGCAGGCTGTAATTGTTGTGTGCCCACAGCTGCACAGGGTATTCCCATCTTGGAAATTGGGGGTCATTTGCCGGGTTTTTAGTCGGTCGGCCGCTTCTAGGATTGTCCCTATCGACCCAGTATAAAATATCGTGGACACCTTCGAGCGGGTCTGTATTCCAATTACCTCGCAAAACGGGCGGCAGAGAATCCCACTCCGGGATAGGTGCCGGCGGCGGAAAAGAATCAGACGGGTATTTATCCATGGCAATTTCCATGACCGCGTGCCACATGGGCGACACTATGAATGCCGCAATTTTTTTCTGCATCGGAGTATTGTCATTATTCCCGGCCCAAGCTCCAACGGCGACCCCAGGCGTATAGCCGACGACCCATGCGTCACGATAATCATTTGTCGTGCCCGTCTTGTCAGCAACGTCTGCGCCCGGGAAATATAAAGGAGAGCTTGCCCCGAACTCTGGTGTACGAGCGACGTTGTCCGATAGTATGTCATTTATCTGCCGGGCGATCTCTTGGTCTAATACACGTTCGCTCCGGTCCTCGTATTCTTCCAGGACGTTGCGGGAGCTGTCTTCAATGCGAAGTATCCCGGTCGGAGGAAATCGAACGCCATCATTAGCAAAGACGCCGTAAGCACTCGTCATGTCGAGCAGGGTCACCTCTCCGCCCCCCAAAACGAGCGTCAGTCCGTATAGATCTCTGTTTCCGAGTGTGGTGATCCCGAGATCGCGCGCGGTTTCTAGAGATTCGTTAATGCCCGCTAAATATAGAGTTTTGACTGAAGGTATGTTTACCGACTGCGCGATCGCATCACGCAAAGTCATCGGTCCTCTGAATTTCAGATCGAAGTTCTCTGGGGAATAGCAAGGATTTGTATTATTGAATATGTCAGACGGATCGCAAAAAGTTGAGAATTGGGTTTTAAGATCAAAAACTATCGTATCTGGTGTGTATCCCTTCTTAAAAGCGGTCGCGTACACGAAAGGTTTAAATGAGGACCCCGGCTGTCGGTGTGCGAGCGCTATGTTCACTTTTCCGTCTATTTTTTCGTCGAAGTATCCTCGGGATCCGACCATTGCCAATATGTGCCCAGTTTGAGGTTCGACCGCTACAAGGCCAGCGTTAGATGCATTGAATTTTTTCTCGTTCTCCAAAGCGGCTTTTGAAAGAATTTCTTCCGCCTTCTTCTGGAGGTCATAATCCAGCGTTGTTGTTACGTGCAGTCCTTTGTTATTGACCGCGTCTACGCCATATTTTTCCTCAAGATACTCTCGGACGAAAAAGACAAAATGGGGAGCCTTAATACCGGCTTCCGCCTCGTTCCTGAAATCTACTTTTTCTGCCAAAGCCGATTCATACTCGTCGTCATTGATGAAATTATTTTCCAACATCTTTTTCAATACCAAATTTTTTCGATTCTCCAAGAGATCGCGATGATTCCCGTACGGCGAGTATCGTGTGGGGGCTTGAGGCAGGGCTGCAAGGTATGCAGCTTGCGCGAGACTTAGCTCTTTTGCGTCTATTCCAAAAAAATATTGACTTGCTTCCTCTACGCCATATATCGTGCCCCCGTACGGAGCTTCATTAAGATATGTCGCCAGGATCTGATCCTTTGAATACACGCGCTCGAGCTTTAGTGACAGGACAATTTCTTTAATTTTTCTGATGATAGTTTTGTCCTGTGTCAGCAGAGTATTTTTTACGACCTGCTGCGTGATGGTTGAGCCTCCTTGTACAAACCGCCCAGCAAGAATATTGACGCCCATCGCTCGCAAAAAGGAGAGAGGCCGGAAGCCAAAGTGTTGGTAAAAAGTTGCATCTTCTATAGCTATCGTCGCATTCCTTATATTTATCGAGATCATTTCAAAAGGGACAGCAGTTCTTCTCATCGTGCCATGAACGTCGTAAAGCAATACATTATTCGTTCGGTCGTATATTTTTGTTGATTCAGCGACGCGTCTATTCTGAAAATTATCGATGGAAGGGAATCTGTACATTAACGCCCACGCGAATAGTATCCCCGCAAAAAAGAAAATAATGAGAACCCCACTAATCAGTATTTTTCGGAATAAGTTCCGCGAATTATGTCTGTTTCGAGGTGTTTCCCCCCACCCTGATTTTCTTTGCATAGGTAACAGTAAGGCGAATTCTAACCGCTTAGAGAGGTTTGGTGAAGCGAGGCCGCTCGAGAGTCTGCTAATTTTTGACGGGGGAATGACTCAAACCGTCAAAAATTAGCAGGCTTTCTCGCTAAAACTGGAATTCGGATAGTCGGTCCATGCGGAGCTTGCCCGGTTAGTAGAATTTCGGCTTGCCTAGGGCTGAGACGGCCGATAGTAAGCGAAGGCGAATAATTTATAGACGAGGTCGGTTTAGACAAGTTCTGCGGCGGCAAAAAACATGAGCCGAAATTTCACTACCGGGCTTGCTCCGCGGTATGAATACCCTCTATAATTCAACCTTCATGAGGTCCAAACTCAAATACGGTGAGAACCCGCATCAAAAAGCTTCGTTTCAAAAGCACGCGACCTCTGACTCTCTTGCTATAAGCAAGTTTAAACGAAGCGATGGTAGCGAGTTTCCGGACAAAGACTCTAGCTGGATCGCAATAACGGATCTTGGTCGCCTAATTCTAACAGCCGAGCGATTTGTCGCAGCATATAGAATTAACGTCGGCTCTCCGCCGCCCGCTCTCGCCGTGATCGTAAAACATGGCAGTCCCTGCGGAGCAGCTTTTGGAAATTCTCCGCAAGAGGCTACTCGTGAAGCATGGAAAGGGGATCCTCAGGCTGCATTTGGCGGATTCTTATTGTGCACTTTTCCATTTACAAAAGAAATGGCAGATGTAATCAAGAACGCGAACGGCGGACGCATGCCGTTTCTATCAGTAGCGGCGCCAGCTCTTGAAGAGGGAATAGAAAGTTATGTCGGCGCGAAAGCGAATACCCGGTATTTCATTTCAAATCATGCACTTTCAGCGATTCCTGATAGTCCCGCATCCCATCAAGAAATAAAATCGGTAAGAGAATTAATTCTCGAGCAGGAACCTTCGCACTTCATCCCCGATTTCAAAAAAATGGAACAGCACGGGAAAACAATCTCCGGACCTGAAGAAAGTCGCATTTTGGCTGACCTTTCCCTTGCGTTCGCAGTATGCTCATCTAGTAACAGCAATACTGTAACGTTAGTCAAAAATCGGATTCTAATAGGGAATGCGGTTGGTCAGCAAAAACGTGTTGGCTCAGCAAGACTTGCTCTTGAGCTGGCAAGAGAAAATGGCCACGATACAAACGCCAGTGTTGCCGTGTCAGACAGTTTCTTCCCTTTCCCAGACGGTCTCGAAGTTCTTGCAAGCGCCGGCATTCAGGCGATATTTGCCACATCTGGGTCCCTGCGCGATAAAGAAGTATTCGCGGCAGCGGAAAGATCGAGCCTTACCTTATTTACGGTCTCCGACAAGGAAGGAAGAATGTTTTCCGGTCACTAGACTTTTCTTCTGTCACGGCCTGTAGCGAGCCAGGTGAGTGACCCCAACTGCAATTGCGTCATATTCGTCATCATGCTCAATTTCTTTTTCGATTTTTATAAGAGAGTGAAGCATTTTGGCGACCTGCGTCTTGTCGGCGTTTCCAGAGCTTGTAGTAGCGCTTTTAATTTCTGATGGGCTATATTCGAACGTCGGAATTCCCCGAGATTGCGCGGTATTTAACAATGCTCCTCGTACTTCAGAGACCAGCATCGCAGTTTTCTTGTTTGCGCTGAAGTATAATTTCTCGACGGCGACCATATCGGGAGAAAACTTCTTTATAAGGATCGCACATTCATTCGCCACGTGGGCAAGCCGTTCAGGAAATTCATTTTGAGATGTTGTTTCGATGCAATTCGAATAAACCAAAATATCTTTCCCATTTTTACGATCAAGGACTGCCATTCCGCATCGCCCATATCCGGGATCTATAGCCAATACTCTCATGGCCTGTAGCTAGTAGCTGGTAGCCGGTAGCTCATGGATAGAATGCTACAGCTTTGTGACCCTTGCTACAAGTTACGGGCTACAAGCTGCTAGCTACTCTGCATTTGTATATATATCTTCTACGTCATCATGCTCTCCTATCTTTTCTAACAACTCACCCAGCTTTTTTGCCTCGCTTTCTGCCAAGGGCACGGTTGTTTTCGGCTCATATCCCTCTGCTGCTTTTTGAAATGCCCAAGCAGCACTTCCGGGCGCGGCGAGAGAGAGGCCATTCTCAGATAAAAGATGTTTGATCTCCTGTGCTGTCCGGTTGCGATTGTCAGTAAGGGCCGATATTAGAATTGCCGCTCCACCAGGTCCGTAAGTTTCATAGATCACGGACTCCACCTCACTTGCCTCATCGGATATACCTCTTGCCACCGCGCGATCGATTTTATCTTTCGGCATATTCACAGATTTGGCCTTTTCAATGATTGCACGGAGCGTCGGAGTATTTATGTCGCCACCCGCTTTTTTTGACTCCAATGCTATGCGCTGCGAAAGCTTGCCCCAAATATTGCTTTTGGCTGCATCAGCGGCCCCCTTTTGTCTTTTTATCTGTGACCATTTGTTATGTCCGCCCATAATTCTTAGCTCGCGAAGGGAGGTTAGAATTATGGGCTCCCAGCACCAATTTCAGAACGCTCGATATCCTTCGCTTATATATCAGTATGCGACAGAATTTTTTCTCCACAAGATAGATCGTGAGAAATTTGGCACAGCGGCTCTCAAGGTAACGTTATTCACACCTCTATCCACATGAAATTCACCTTTTTGAGGCCTGGAGGTGAATTTGACACATTTTTCGGGCTTTATAATCACAAGTCTGATGCGCTTTACCGTGCGTCAGCGTTACAGGATGAACTTATCGTAAGGTTAGGGAATCCGGTAACAGTTCCTTGAATCTGTTGGCATGTGAAAGTGTTGAGACTCTGCAGGAGCCGTCTGCTAGAGCTAGAGGGGTTGAACGTGAGAGAGATTGGCGAAAGCCGGCCTTCCGCGCCTCGAGAGGAGATCGTATCGATCCTTGAGGATTCCGTTCACCCAATTCGTAATAGCAGAAAACGCAGAGGCCTCCCAGCGATGGGAGGCCTCTTGCGCTAGAACCCTCGCGAAATGAAACCTTATCTTTCGCCCCGCAAGGTTACCGTGCGTGCAAGCACATGCATTGTAAGCGCTAATAAAAAATTATTTTCCGTTATCCACAGAACGTGAAGATCAGCATTCGATCTATAGAAGTGTTGGATTCGAAACTGGAGATTCAACGCCGATGTGTTCGTATCCTTTTTTTGTCACCGTGCGGCCGCGCGGAGTGCGGTCTATAAGGCCGAGCTGCATTAGATAGGGCTCGTGAACCTCTTCAATAGTGCCTTCTTCTTCCGAGAGGGACGCGGCGATAGTTTTTAATCCGACAGGCCCGCCTCCGAATTTTTCAACTATTATTGCAAGTATGTCGCGGTCAGTTTGATTAAGGCCGCCCTCGTCTATTTCAAGCAGTGCTAGCGCCTTTTTTACCGTTTTGAGGTTCAATGGCTCGCCGGTCACTTCCGCAAAATCACGACAACGCTTCAGCAAATAATTTGCGGTGCGAGGGGTTGCGCGGCTGCGGCTCGCGATCTCTCGTAAGGATTCATTGTCGATTTTAATATTTAAGATTTTTGCCGAGCGCTTAATTATTTCCGCGACTTCGTCGTCGCTATAATAGGCCAGACGAAATGTCCCTCCGGAAAAACGAGACCGTAGAGGCGCCGAAAGCATCGAGATACGCGTAGTTGCGGAGATAAGCGTGAAGGGAGGAAGCTCCAGCTGAACTGTGCGCGCCGATGGGCCTTTGCCTATTACTATATCCAAAACGCCGGATTCCATCGCGGGATAAAGCACTTCCTCAATCGTTCGATTGAGGCGATGAATTTCATCTATAAAAAGCACGTCTCCTGGAGAAAGATTCGTTAGTATAGCCGCCAGATCCCCCACGCGCTCAATTGCCGGCCCCGATGTCGCGCGCAAGCTCGCTCCGATTTCTTTCGTCATCAAATGAGCGAGCGTGGTTTTCCCAAGCCCCGGCGGGCCGTAAAGAAGCACGTGCTCGGGCTGATGATTTCTACCTTTTGCCGCCGTGAGAAGAATGCGCAAATTTTCTTTTATCGTCGGCTGGCCGACATAATCCTCCCACGAGCTAGGGCGAAGCGCCTGATCCAAGGAGCGCGGACTTTTTTCAATTGTATCTTTTTCTTTTGTCATTTTGAAGCTTTTACGCGATTCGATCGAATCGGGCAGAAGGTTCTTTAACTTAGTTTTTTAAGAGATCAATTGATGAATAGTATCAATAATTACGAAATATTTTCTAACATTACTGGATCGTTTAAATCTACCACGCGGCCGAGCTCGTCTAGGGACGTAATGCCGCGCAGAACTTTAACCGCCCCATCTTGGCTCATTCGACGTATTTTCTGGTGGGCCGCAGCCTTCCAGATCTCACGCTCGCTTGAGCTTTGTCGAACAGCAGCCTCTATTTCTTTGTCCATTAAAATCGCCTCCACAACAGCCGAACGGCCTTTGTAGCCAAGGCCGCCGCACTTTTCGCATCCTTTCGAGACCCACATAGTGTCTCTATTGGCGGGCAGCTCCTCTGGATGAGGAATATTTTTCAGAAGCGGCGACAAGGTTTTCATGCTTTGCGCATCGATCGGACGGGCTTCACGGCATACAATGCACAACTTGCGCAATAATCTCTGTGCCATTGCGACAGTCACTGCCGCGCCGAGAATATCTGCATTTACGCCCATATCTATTAGACGCGGGAAAGTTCCAGCGGCATCGTTGGTGTGAAGTGTGGAGAAAACCAAGTGCCCCGTCAAAGAAGCGTGCACAGCGGTTGACGCAACTTCTGCATCGCGTATCTCGCCGACCATTATTATGTCCGGGTCCTGCCGCAGAGTTGAGCGCAAACCGAGAGCGAACGTGTAATCTTTTGAAACCTGTGTCTGCACAATGCCCGGCAGATGATATTCGATCGGGTCTTCAATAGTTACGATTTTTATTTCTGGTCTGTGCACCTGGCGAAGAAAAGCATAAAGAGTAGTGGTTTTTCCTGAACCGGTTGGACCGGTATTAAGTATCATGCCGTTTGGCTTTGTGATTTCGTGATGAAAAATTTCCATCAAGTATTTATCAAAGCCAAGATCTTCCATAGAAAGAGCTAGCGTGGAGGGATCCAAAATACGCATGACGATAGTCTCGGCGTATGCCCCTGGAAGGACTGATGTGCGTATTTCGATTTCCTTTTCATTTATATCTATAGAGAAGCGGCCATCCTGCGCCGCATCTTTTACATTAAGCTTTAATCCCGAAAGAAGTTTGATGCGGCTTGAGATAAGCGTATATGTTGGAGTATCGAAAGTTAGGACCGGAATTAATACTCCATCCAAGCGATATCGCATATGGACTTCATTTTCTTCCGGTTCGAGATGTATATCGGATGCACTGAGAGAAAGTGCGCCGCCCATAATTATCTCTAAAATTCTCGACACGCGGTGAGTGTCCTTACTTTTCATGTGGCCCATGACTTGTTCCTGCAGATCTTTTAGCGTCTTCAACTCGTTCGCCATTTTCTGAATGGTTTCATTTGAGAGAGTGAGAATGCCCGCCTCCGTTTCGGTTGCATATGAGAGGTCGCGATAACGGTCCCACGCATGTTCAAGTGAAGCTCGTGATGCAATGAAGCGCTCTGGTCGATATCCAAGCCGCTCCAAACCCGCAACAGTGCGAATAGAATCCTCGCGCTCCGGCGCTCTCATCGCAACAAGTATCCGCTTTCCGATTTTGCGAAATGCCGCCACTTCTGAAGCTCGAGATTCCGTCTCAGAAATGAGCCGCAGGGCATCAGTATCTATCGCCTTCGTAGTGAGGTCAGCATAGGGCACTCCATATTTTGAAGAGAGCATTTCTGCGAGCTGCTCTTCCTCGCGCGAGCGTAACTCATGCAGCCGTTCGTCCTGTTTTTTCTCGTCGAACAGTGCCATATGGCCTCATTGTAACTTATTGCGGGGCCCGTATTTTTGATTTGCTACACTGTTATTGATGACAACAAAAGTGCCGCAAATAAAAGAGAAAATCGATAAGAAAAGGCTTGTTCTACTTGATTCGCACGCGATTATCCATCGAGCATATCACGCTCTTCCCGATTTTTCTTCAACAAAAGGCGAACCAACAGGGGCTTTATACGGACTTATAACTATGCTTCTTAAGATAATTGCTGATCTTAAGCCTGATTACATCGTTGCCTGTTTTGATCTCCCCGGGCCGACTCATCGTCATGAAGAGTACAAAGAATACAAGGCAACGAGAGCAAAGGCGGAGGACGCACTTGTTGCACAGCTGATACGCTCGCGTTCCGTGTTCAAGGCGTTCGGAATTCCGCAATACGAGCTCGCGGGTTTTGAGGCGGATGATCTGCTGGGCACGATTGCCAATCAATTGTCGGATCAGCCGAAGATAGAGATCATTATTGCTTCAGGAGATCTGGATACACTTCAACTTGTCGAAGGTTCTCGGGTAAAGGTTTACACTCTGCGAAAAGGAATTAGCGACACGGTTATATATGACGAAGCCGCTGTTCAGGCCCGATTCGGATTCTCACCGAAACTTATTGCGGATTACAAAGGTCTGCGCGGAGACCCCTCTGACAACATTAAGGGCGTGACCGGGATCGGAGAAAAAACAGCAAGTGAATTAATCGCGAAGTTCGGTCCCGTAGAGCATATTTTTAAAGTGCTTGAGAAAGATCCGGGCGAGTTAGAGAAACAGGGGATCAAAGCAAGAATTGTGAAATTGCTTGCGGAGAGCAAAAAAATTGCTGAACAATCAAAAAGACTCGCCTCTATCAGACTGGACGCACCAATAAAATTTTCTTTGCCTGCTGAAGGCTGGAGAATGGAAGATCATCGAGATGATATGCTCGCGCTTTGCGAAGAATTGGAATTCCGTACTCTTCGGGAGCGGATCCGCGCGCTGGTACCAATGGGCACTTCAGACGAAGAAAAGAGAAAAGAGGAAGCGCCATTTGAAGTGGAGCCGCTCGAGCTAGAAGAAACGGCGATCGCCCTGTGGCTGCTTCAATCAGACACAACGAATCCAAGCCTTGGTGATATTCTCGCTTTTGCGAGGCCTCATGTGAAAGAAAATACTTTTGAAGCAGCAAGAAGGTACATATTTTCAGAGCTTGAAAAAACTGGACAGCTTAAAAAAGTCTACGAAAATATCGAACGGCCACTATTGCCGATCATTCATCGCATGAATGACACTGGAATTCGGCTTGATACTGATTATCTTAAGAATCTCGCCGCAGAATATCAGGACGAGCTCTCGAAAATATCGTCTCGCATTTACAAGGTTGCAGGCCATGTATTCAACATCAGCTCGCCCAAACAGCTCTCGACCGTCCTTTTTGACGAATTAAAGCTAAGTTTGCCTCGTCACAAGAAAACGCCGGGCGGAGCGCGTACTACGCGCGAAGATGAACTCTCGAAAATGAAAGGACTTCATCCAATAATTGACGACATACTAGGTTTCCGGGAACTTTATAAATTATTGACGACTTATATTGAGAAAATGCCGCAAATGGTTGCCCCGGACGGCCGGCTTCATGCACAGTTTCTGCAAACGGGAACGACAACCGGGCGCATGAGCTCGCAAAATCCCAATCTTCAGAATATTCCTACGAAAACGGATTACGGACGGCGTGTCCGTAGCGCTTTTTCCGCAGATAAAGGTAATCTGATCGTGGCGTTAGACTATTCACAGATCGAACTTCGAATTGCGGCGGGCCTTTCTGGTGACAAAAAATTGACTCGCATATTCGAGGAGAACCGCGATGTGCATACGGAGGTGGCGGCGCAGGTGTTCAATGTTGCGCCTGAAGACGTGAATTATGAAATGCGCCGTCGCGCCAAAGTTATAAATTTTGGCATTTTGTACGGCATGGGCGTAAATGCATTGCGCGCAAACCTTGGGGAAAGCGTGTCCCGGGATGAGTCTGCGAAATTCCTTTCGGAATATTTCAAAAAATTCTCCGGGCTCGCGCTTTGGATAGAAAGAGTAAAGCTCGACGCTGCCCGAACGGGATACACCGAAACCCTATTTGGCCGACGCCGATATTTTTCGGGCTTCAAATCGCTACTACCGAATTTACGCTCGCAGGCCGAACGCATGGCCGTGAATGCTCCGCTTCAGGGAACCCAGGCTGACATAATCAAGATTGCAATGATAAGGGCAGACGAGCTGATCGAAAAAAATAATTGGCGAGAAAAAGTGCGGCTAATTCTTCAGGTTCACGACGAACTGGTCTATGAGATAGAGCGTGGCCTGTCAGGCGAGGCGGGCCAGGCAATACGTAAAATAATGGAATCCGTTGTATCTAAAAAACAATTGTCCGGGGTTCCAATTGTGGCTCAAATATCAGTCGGAGAAAATTGGGGAAATATGAATAAGGTAAGCTGATGTTATATGTTGTTCCTGTATACAGGTACAGATAGAGAAAAGGCGCGGGGGAAAATGACCGCGGATGCAAAAAAAATCGCCGGGAAGAAAAAAGCACACATCATACGCATTACCGATGCGAATACGTTAGATGATTTTTTAGCAGTGCTTCGCGGGGCGGGAATGTTCGGCGAGAAACGGATAATCCTTTTAGAAGGTATTTTACTAAATGATGAGATTCGGGACGCCGCACTATCGTCTCTCGCAGATATGCACAGCTCTTCAGAGGATTTTTTCATGTTTGAAGAGAGGCCGCTAGCGGATATTAGACGCTTGCTCGAAAAACATGCAGATAGCTCTCTTCGTTTTGAAGCAGCGCGAAAAAAAGAAGCAACGAGCATATTTACAATCGCAAATTCCTTGCGGCGCGGCGATAAAAAAGCACTGTGGGTGAACTTTCAGCGCGAAATCACTAGCGGCTCTGCCGCCGAAGCGATTCACGGGGTGCTGTTTTGGGCTGCCAAAGATATATTCCTCAAATCAAGAGATGGAAGTAAAGAAAAACAGCGCGCTTCGACCTTGGTCGCGAACCTCGCAGAGCTTCCTCACGAAGCAAGGAGGGATAATTTCAACCTTGAGTATGCCCTTGAGAGATTCATCCTTTCTATTCATTAGTTTCGATTTGCAGGACGTTTGTGATGATATTATTGAGAAGACATGAAGAATCTTATTGATTCTGCAGCGAAACAGATAGTGGCCCTCATATTTATCTGCACGGCAGCAGTGGTTTTCTTTTCACCTGGATTTGCAAGAGCGGAGCCGCCTTTCGTACCAAATGATTCGACAGGCTTGCTTACCCAGCAAGGAGAACCGGGAACCCTAGGCGCTGGTGCAGCGAAAACCGCAGGGGGTGCTGGCACTGCCAACGCAGGCGCGGCTGCCAATGAGGAATGTCTTGTCCCTGCCTGGCAGGGGAAATCTTGCTGGACGCGAGTTGGATTTATTCCCGTATATGGCTATTGCGCAGCTTATGGAGTTTGCAAGGCGACAGGAGTAGGAAACATCACGGGCGGGTTCCTGCAAGTCGGGGCACAAATGTTTGTAGGAAAATTTTGGGGCGGCGTTGGGAATTCCATTTTTGGCGGTGGAAGTGCGGTCGTTAGAACATTTCAGCCGCAGTGTCCGACACGGTATCGCGTCAGTGTGCCGTCGTCGGATCCGTGCGCAGTGTACGTTCCAGCAGTTGGCACATCGACTTTAAATACGTCCGACGCCCTCCTTCGAGCTCTTGGAAAACCTTCTTCTCAAATTACTCCAACGAAATCACAGCCAAGCGTAGGAAATGTTCTTCTCAACCGTGTCGAGAATGTCGTAGCACCCACCTCGGGTCGAGTCTCCGGCGCCGCTGAAATAAATCCGATAGTGCCGGGAGCCGGCGGAGATATACAGTTGACTACAACAGGGGCGACGATATCAGCGGAAATTGTAGACGCAAGGCGCAACATTCAGTTTTCAGCTTTTTTCGGAGCAAAAACCCTGACGGAAGCGCCGCGCACTCTCCCAGAGCGTATGTGCATTGTGCGCCCATGGATGCATCCGCCTGTAGCTCAGAAAATTCCAGTATATATTTTTGACGGTATATGTTCTGAAAAAGGATACAAAACGGGATTGCCAGCCGCAGTTGCGGCCGCTAGTATACAGCCGACCGCTTCCACAAAGCCGGCAATGACAATTTCTCCCACGACGATCGCCACAACGTCTGTCGCCATGCCGACCATTAAGCCTGCCGCTGCAATTTGGGCTGTGCCGGATTCAGTTCCCCTCGGTTCGAGAACCACCATCTTTTGGAACTCGCAAGGTGTAATTTCTTGCACCCAAACTTCTCCGGACGGAAACTTCACCGGCAATACTAAATCCGGCCGCGAATCCACAGTTGCGATAACGGGTCCGACTACTTATATTATTTCCTGCCTAGCTCCTGACAGTTCTCATGTAACTGATTACGTGAGAGTGAATTTGGAGATATAGATTCGAGATCAGTTACAATCAAAGCATTATGGATTCCCCGCACTTTAGAGAAACAAGGAGTAAAATATTGCCTGCTGTCGCGTCACTTCTACTCTTCGCAATTTCTTTTCTGCCCTTGAGAACTTTTGCGCAGCTATATGTCCCAAGTACGGGCGAAACTATAATCATGCCGACATTGCCCGCGCAGGTAACAACAGATGTTGCTGAGGCGCTGATCGCACAGGGCGCCGGATCTCAAATAGCCAACATCATGTGTGCCTCTTATACGTATGTTGAAGGGTATAGATATTGTTATGACGTTACTTTTGGAATCCCAACTCCCGGCATGTGCATAGCAACTGCCACGTGCCTCGGCCTTGGAACAGTTGCTATCACCGGTGCAGCAATTGGTCTAGGCAAAGGAATAGTCGAAGGAATAATGAAAGGTCAACCGGGCGCGAACGTAACAAGCGGGGTGCCCACATATGGCGGATTTACTGGCTACAGTCCTTACATAAGTGGAGGTACAACGGCTCCGAGCCCTAGCTCTTATTTCTCGCAAGATATCTCGAATCTACTATCCGGGATTTTTGGCAGCGGATCGAGCATTAGTCCCTCACTTCTGCCTCCGCAGATTCCAGGCCCACAGACTCCCGCCTTTGCTCCGCAACCTGCGATAATCCCACCGAGCACTTCTAAAATTAAGAGCGATGTTTTTGTAAATCACACTGGGGCAACAATTCAGGCGGGCGTGAGCGACGCCGAGCGCAATATTGAATTTGTCGCGTTCTTTGGGGCAAACGTTCCGCGACTGACCGATCCGGAGAATGTCGTTGCGCGCCATTGCATCGTCCGCCCGTGGCAGAATCCCCTGATTTCATATGTCATTCCATATCCGATTTTTGATAAGCTCTGCAATGCTCGTAAAATGATAGTAGGTGTTCCTCTTCCTCCACCACCACCTCCTCCCGTTAAAAAAGCTGCCGTAGCTTCCGCTCCAGCGACACCCACCGCGGCCACAAGCACAACGACAGTTATCCTCGCGAAAACTGACATTTGGGCAGTGCCGGCAACAGTTGCTTCTGGAGAGCGTACGAGTATTTTCTGGAATGCATCAGGAGTTGTTGGCTGTGATCTACGGGGCTCTGACGGAATATTCAGCGGAGACACTATTTCTGGAAGCGCCGCCTCAGCGCCTATTACGGGGCCTACTGTTTTTGCTATCTCATGCTTGACTGCTGACGATGTGCGCGTCTCAAATTCAGTAACAGTCAAAGTTGGGAAATAATCCCTTGTCATTTTTAAATCTTTAAATCTTGTGTGCAAAGCACACCGCTTGTCCCCCCGCTGGTAATCGAAACCAGATCAACTGCTTAAAAGGCAGCTGCTCTACCACTGAGCTACGGGGGGTTCAATATTTATACCAGATAGCGGCTGCTATTACAGCGGAAGATCGAATGCGAATGGGCCTGCGCCAGTTAGGAGAAGCGACAGACACAGAACAAGAGAAAGAATCGCCGTGCTCTTTTCAATTGGGCGAAGTCGCGCTGCAGAGAGCCAGATAATGATCAAAATTCCCGCAGCGAGTGCCGCCAACTGTGCATAGAGTCCTACCAGGATGGCTGCAGCGGCGACAGTTTCGAGAATAGCAAATCCGAGTAATATATTCCCATTGACGGGGGTTTCTTCTCTAGTGTTCGCAGTGAAATGCTTCCAAGCTCCGTTTGTAAGGACAATAGCTAGCGCAATACGGATGATAAATGCTGAAAAAGGAGCGAGAAATAATATAGACGGGAAGACGGAGAGCATGGATATAGTATACCCGGTTAGTGCATGTTGGCGAAGCGCGTCGCGCATAAATCGGCTGATCCAACTAGCAAGCCTTTCGAGTATTGACACGAATTATTTATGGAAAAGACGAAGTCTATCGCCAACAAATACTACCGGGTATACAGTGTCGTATAAACGGTGAACAGTATGAAAAAGGAGATAACGATACTTCTAGATAACATAAGAAGCACACATAACGTAGGCTCAATATTCCGAACGGGAGATGCGGCGGGTGTTAAACGTATTTTTCTGTCAGGCATAACTTCCGCCCCACTTGATAGATTCGGCAGGCCTCAAAAAGAAATTGCAAAAACCGCTCTCGGTGCGGAAAAAGATATTAAATGGATATATTACAAATCGCCACTGCCTTTGATCGCAAGATTAAAAAGAGAGGGATTTGAAATCGTCGGCGTGGAACAGGATCCGAAAGCTTTGGATTATTGGAAATTTGTCCCTAAAAAAAGAACTCTCCTCATCTTCGGAAATGAGGTTAAAGGATTGTCTCGCGCTTTACGCTCCAGATGCGACTCGCTGATAGAGATTCCCATGCACGGTGCAATGGTTCAACAAGCTCACCATCCGCGCCACACACGGCGCGGGAAGGAATCGCTAAATGTATCCGTCGCCGCCGGTATTATCCTTTACCAGGCTATCAGGAACGTGCGCTGATTTTTAATAAGTATAGACATCTACAGTGCGTCCCCCGCTATCGAGAAGGCGTATGATGTCGTGAGAGTTTCTCCACAGCTCAGTCCCAAAACCGAGATAGATTCTCCATGTGTCGAAAGCAAATCCTGAGCCGTAGGCGTTTTTTGCGACGCATCCATTATAGGAGAGCTGATTCAACGCAAAATTTCGGCAGTTAGCTGAAATATTCGGCGGAATACTTTGAAACGGAGAAGTGCATGTCGGAACCGTATCTAGAAAATCGAAACACGTGTCGCCATAGGCTCGAAGATTCTGCTCGTTTAATGAAAGCTGCGCACGTGGCGAAGGACATGAGTTCGCAAGGGACGGATAAAAATTCTGGAATTGTCCCAGATATCCCGTACAAATATTTTCCCTGAAAGAAATTCCTACCGGTGAAGGTCCGGAGTTAATTAGCGCAACTGCCCCAGGGTTCAAAATCGTTGCCTCCGGATTATTAATATTTCCCATCACAAAAGGAGAAGCGGAGCGCGGAATATATCCTCGTGCGCCTGTATACGCGCTTTGTACGGACCATCCGGTGATATCTGTTGGAGCGGTGTTTGCCGAACTTGCTCCTATTATTATGTATTCCGCTGACGGGTCGAACTCCTTGGCGCCGTAAGTCTGAGCGATAACGACTTGCCCCCTGAGGGGGGAGGGATTGCCGAAATTTTTTGCTGCTTCTGTTGACTGCTCGTCGGAATAATTTTCGTAAATTGGCTGGCCCTGATTTTCAAGCGCTACCATGCTTGCGTAAGTCCCTTGCTGATCTTCCATTGTCGGAAATGTTGGCATATCCGGCTGCCATGGGAGTTTCAAAGTCTTTCCGGTTGATGTGCCGCCGAAGAACAACATGTCGATGAGATTCGTTGGAGATTGTGCCGCGATCGACGCCTTGCTTATGCCGCCCGTCCAAAGCCAGACGATGATGAAGGAAAGCAAGAGGAGTCCAAGCATCCAAAATAGTATCGTTTTTATCATACGTTTATTATACCGCTCTGGTAGAGAGCCGTTTCAATTCCTCTCGTGCCACATTTGCATCACTCCATGGGATCTGTTTTCCATTCTCAATGCAGATGCATGGATCGGTTCCCTTTCCTGTAATTAGTACGGCATCGCCTGGCTTGGCAATCGTAAGCGCGTGTCTGATCGCCTCTCGCCGGTCCATGATTATTTCAGGTTTTCGTTTCATCTGTTTGGCTACCGTATCAATAATTTTGCGCGGATCTTCGTCATAAGGGTCCTCGTTCGCCAAAATAACTATGTCACATTCCCGATCTGCAATTGCTCCCATGACCGGTCTTTTCCAAACATCACGGCCGCCTCCCGTCGCTCCCAAAACGCAGATTTTTCTTACATTATCGTAAGCTTTATATAATGAGTTAAGAGAATCTGGCGTGTGAGCATAGTCCACGACAACCGTAAAATCCTGCCCTTCTTCGATGCGCTCCGCGCGACCTGGGATCTTATCGATTTTTTCTAGCGCATGCTTAATAACATCTGGACTCACATTCAGAGCGAGAGCAATCGTTGCTGCGGATAGGGCGTTCATGAGAGAGAATTCTCCTGGCAATTTGATTCTGATGTCTTGTCCCCCGAAATTAAAATGACCGCCCCTTTCATTTGAAGACCAAGGCGCGCAACCAGGTAGCGAAAACGGAAGGATTGTTTCGACAGGCAATGATAAATATCTGGCGCTCCCTTTGTCATTGGCGTTTGCCGCGATTATGCGCGGACGTTTACGAGATCGAGCCAACTCGCGAGCGATTTCAAATTTAGCATTAGCATAATTCTCATAAGAGCCATGCGATTCGATATGCTCCGGGGCAAGATTCGTAAAAACGAGCGCATTAAGCTCCAGAAATCGATGACGGTGCTGTCGAGCCCCTTCTGAAGTCATTTCGATAATTGCGACATCGCATTTGGCCTCAACCGCGCCCGATAGGAATTTCTGGATAAAAAATCTCCCCGGCATCGTCATACGCAGCAGATTACGCTGAGAATTTTTGCCGATTTTAATTCTTATGGAATTTAAAAGCGCAGTTTTCTTTCCGGATTCTTCAAATATTGCATTCAGTAACTCTGTCGTTGAAGATTTTCCTTTTGTACCGGTTACACCGATTACTATTATTTTTCGTGCGGGATGACTAAAAATTATGGCTCCAATCCATGCGAGAAACAGGTGGTATAAGGACAAAGTTCCCGGCAGAAGCGGTTTCGGGACGATGGCCTCAAGTAGTTTTTTCAGCGCGCGCATCGCATTTGTATTTCCTATTGCCTAATACCTATTGCCTTTTGCCTACTATTTTAAGTGCTTCGCGCAACCTGTCATTCGTACCCTCTATTTTTGCGGGCACTTTTCGAAGTGCATCGCGCGCTTCTACTTGCGAATACCCCAAACTCCGCATCGCTTCCAGTGCTTCCTCATCCCCACGCAGTGACTCAGATTCGCCACCGAGTGCGGAGCCCACTTTATCTTTTAATTCGAGGACGATTTTTTCAGCCGTTTTCCTGCCGATCCCTGACACGGTGGTTAAGTAATTTGCATTTGCTTGTGATATCGCGGACCGAAGGGTCATAACAGACGCAACATCTAGTACGGCGAGCGCAGTTTTTGGGCCGACACCCGGAACAGTCAAAAGCAATTCAAAAACTCTAAGCTCCTCTTCAGTCGCGAAGCCGTAAAGATCAAGAGCGTTTTCCCGGACTGCCAGGTGTGTCCAAAGAGAAGCCGTCTTTCCACCTCGGACGGATGTTAGTGTTTCTCGTGTCAGAGAAACTTTATATCCTACTCCACCCGCAGAAATAATTGCGTATCCAGAGCCAGTCTTTTTTACGATTCCTTCCAGATGACCTATCATGTCGCCATAATAGCGCGGTTGCATGCCAACTGCATTTCGTGTAGCATCTCGCAATGGCTATAACGAGTTCGGCAAAGAAAGCGATGCGGGTCGCAAAAAGGCGGCAGATTTTTAATATCCGCAGACAGAAAGCAATGAAGGACGCGGTTAAAGGTATTTTGAAATTGGTAAATGAGAAAAAAGCAAAAGCTGCCGTTGAGATTTTGCCAAATGTTTATCAAGCAATCGATAAGGCGGCAAAAAAAGGGGTCATCAAAACAAATACTGCGGCGCGTATGAAGTCACGTATCTCTAGGCGCATAAAAATACTTACCGCCTGATTTTTTTATAGTACGATGGGCTGCAAACTCGACGAGAGTTGCAGCCCGTTACCTCAGTAGGTGAGGCGACCTATTTCCACGCCCTTTGTTCTTATTGATTCCAGGTTAGTCATTAGGCCACCGCCGCGGACCAATAATTCAGCCCGAACTACCCACATCAAGGCCTCACCATGTTGATGTGCGGCTAGCTGCTTTCTAACCGCCACAATTGCCTCTAACACCCTCCCCGTGTGCTCTGACGGCGAATTTTTATTCACCATGTCTGCTATTTTTTCGGCGAGGTCGCGAAGCGGCTCCTTACATTCCGGGCATACTGCGGTATGGGCCATGGGCCCTCCCTGAAGGGTTTGGTCCAATATCGAACCATTTCAATTGTTAACACACGTAAACTTGTCAGTAAATACAATGCAGATAATATAAAAAATTCTTCTGGTGCTCCCGGTAGGAATCGAACCTACATCGCAACCTCCGCAAGGTCGTATCCTATCCATTGAACGACGGGAGCCCTTCTTGGTTCAGGACTGCAGTTCGCAGCCAATCGCTCCGCTCTTGGAGAAACTAGGAGCAATGCGGGCAATGTACCACATTTGCCGATTGCAGGCATGTTTCGAGCCCTAAATTCCGAAGAATTCCAGGATCTTATGCGACACGGGCTCTTTCATATGGGTTTCTTTTACATGCGCGAGGAGAAATGTGCGAACTAGATGCGGGTCGATATTTTCAATGGGAATTATCAAATTTGGCGACATAAATTTCGTCGTATCCACTAGAAGAAGCGGGGGACCCTCCTCATCTTCTACCCAGAATGAAATTATATCGTTATATCTGTAGATCCTGTCGTCGACGCGTATTCCCCGATGCGAAATCTCAAATTCTATTAATTCTGGCGGCGTCCTCGCTAAAAGTCCTATTGTGAAAGTCGCGACTATTATAAGAATTGCAAAAAGTAAGTTGCTGAACAAGATGCTGATGATTGCCACAGAAATGGCAACGATGCCAAGAGCCCAGAACCAATCGATACTGCGCTCGATGTGTTCATGTTCGTACGCGCTCCATCTTATTGATGTGGCGGAAGTCCCCGGCATAAAATAATTGTAACACCGCCAATCAGGCTGATATCAGAAATCCCTATGGCGTAATTATATTGCGGCAGCCCTTTGAATAGTTTTTTATAGAATCCGTCTCCAAACAGAAGGACAATGAATATCTACTTCCCACGCTATTCGAGACGTATTGATAAGTGTATGTTGGATGCGCAGGATCTCTTGGTATCGAAGGTATAGCGCCGGAGGCGATAAGCAGGGAGCCGACAGTACTCGTCTCGGTAATCGTGGTCGTTGCCGTTTCTATCGGATAGATGCCGAAATTGCCACTCGAATATAGTGCCACTGCTTTCTGCAGCATATTAATATCCTCCATTCTTCGAGTATCGCGCGCCCTCTGCTGCACGGCTGAAAGGGAGGTCATAACTATCGCCGTCAGAAGCGCCAATATCGCAATAACAACCAGAAGCTCTATCATAGTAAATCCTTTCGCAAGCTCAGTTTTTTTCATATTATTGAAGTGTATCCGTCTTGCGGGGCTTCTCAAAAGACGTCTGTGCATATAACAATAGTTTAGCTAATGATGTATTGCGATGCCTTGCGTGGTACAACATATTCGGAGGGGTCGCATAGTTGGTCTAGTGCGGTAGTCTTGAAAACTACTAGGTCTTAACAGGCCTCGCGAGTTCGAATCTCGCCCCCTCCGCTTGACTTGAATACGGATGATAGTATTTGTAAATGAACATAAAAGCTGATCGCGGCATCGCCCCGATAATTGTTCTAGGCATCGCAGCACTCGCTTTGCTTGGCACTGCATTTCTGTTTGTCACTCACGAGCCGGAGAGTTCGCCCGCAACTTTGAGGCAAGAGACGAGCGCCGAAACAATAGTAGATGACCTTGAAATTCCTTCGCAGCTAGCTCCCGAGGAAGATAGGAACACGGTCGGCATAAATGAGAAGATAGATGTAGGTCCCAAATCTGACGAGAAGCAAAAATATTCTCAATTAATTTCACCTACTGTGGACGCGGCCGAGCTTATGAACGAGCTCCGAATAGCGAGCGGAGGTGTGAATCCACAACGATATGACCAGATAATGCGCGAGCTCGACGATCTTGCCGCTCGTGGTCTCGATGCGAAAACGCTTGCGATCCTGCGCGGAATGATCGCAAAACTTATCGTCGGCGGCAGCGAGCCCGCAGAGACAAAAGTTGAGAGCTCTCCAGAGCCGCCAGAGGAAACTCCGCGTACGAATATTAAACCTTTCTGGGAATTCGATCCCTCGAAGCCCGAGAAAGGCTGGTATTGGGCCCGCGATGGAGCGCCGCCTGCTTGTCCCGAACCGCTGATCCTGCCCTCACCAGTGAAGCTTGATCTAGTTACGGCCATTCTCTATCCGGGCCAGGTACGAGGCGATGGCCCCGAAGATTTCAAGCCACATGGTGGATTCACACTCAAAGCGGGAAATAAAAATGTTGAACTTCTAGCTCCGATGGACGGGTATCTAACGTCTGTTGCGAAATTCACGGATGAATTCGGTCTTCACTACGCGCTTACTTTTACACATCCCTGCGGTATCCAATTTGGCGGCGGTCACTTCGGCGCCTTACCACCGGATATTCAGGCAATTATCGATAAAGTGCCACTGAAGCCATATGGGGACTCGCGAACAGAACAAATCATTCCACCGTATTTCGTAAAGAAAGGTCAAGTGATCGTCACTGGTTTACAGGATAAAGCCAATCCAGAGCGACCAGGACTCGATTGGGGCATTGCCGATTACCGGCACAAGAATGACGCCTCAACAGATCCGCAATTCCAATCGTTGTACGGATACGCTCCATGGAACACGTATTACGGTGTCTGCTGGTTTGACCTTCTTCCGTCCGAAGAAGAAACAATCGTAAGGAATTTTCCCGGCGGTGATTGGAAAGAGGGAAAGAACAGCGAATACTGCAAATAGCGCGGGGGAAGTTGCAGATAAATGCTCGATATTGTAGATAGTGCGGCGATGAAGCCGTAAGTATATACTTCCATCATGCAGAGCGAACGGCTGCGGCCATACTTTCTCATCGCCATTCTTCTCGGCGCACTAGTTTTCACAGGGTTTATTTTTGCGCCATTCTTAAAGCCGCTTGCCCTTGCCGCGGTCTTTGCAGTAGTTCTTCAAGGTCTTTATAAAAATGTCTCAAAATATGTTCGATGGCAGGGCGCCGCCGCGTTCTTCACTATTTTAATAAGCACGATCCTCATCCTAATACCGCTTTCCTTGGTAAGCGTTTTAATCGGGCAGGAAGCACGCGATCTATATCTTTCGCTCGATAAGTCGGACGGACAAAGTTCGGTGTCGCAATTATTTGACCGTGCAGATGAGATTCTCAACAACATTGCGCCGGGTTTACAGGATGCTTCGGCAGACATCGATGCTAGTGCAAAAACTGCTCTGCAATGGATTGTTGGCCGCGCAGGATCTATTTTTGGAAGCATTTCGTCTTTCCTGCTTTCGTTATTTATCTTTTTCATCGCTTTATACTATTTATTACGCGAGGGGCCTCGAGTCCGACACGCGCTCATCGAATTTTCTCCGCTTTCTGATAATGAAGATAAGGCAATATTCGAACGTCTCGAAAGAGCAGTAAATTCAGTCATAAAAGGCAACCTCATGATTGCACTTATCCAAGGCGCGCTTGCGATGCTCGGATTTGCGATTTTTGGAGTACCTCATGCGATTCTTTGGGGAGCCGTGACGGCCGTTGCCGCGCTTATTCCAGGGATCGGAACCGCTCTTGTTTTCGCACCCGTTATCGGGTTTCTTTTCTTCACCGGCGATATTTTCTCGGCTGTTGCACTTGTCATTTGGGGCGCTCTCGCAGTAGGTCTCATCGACAATCTGCTTGGGCCGCGTCTCATCGGCCGCGGCATGCAGCTGCATCCACTTCTCGTTCTTTTATCAGTTCTTGGCGGCCTGATATTTTTTGGTGCATCCGGCATCTTTCTGGGCCCGCTCTCGTTGAGTCTTTTCTTCGCACTTCTCTCAATTTACGCAGACAGTTCGAAGCGCGCTTCCTGATTTGAACCAATCTCATGAGAGATGGTTGCTGTATAATCGAGACCATGCTTTCGATAAAATCTGTTCACGGCCGAGAAATCCTGGATTCACGGGGTAATCCAACGATAGAAGTAGATGTCGCATTGAGCGATGGGTCACTCGGCCGAGCGGCTGTTCCTTCTGGCGCTTCGACGGGGACTAATGAGGCAGTTGAACTTAGGGATGGTGATAAAAAGCGATATGTCGGAAAGGGTGTATTGAAAGCAGTCGCAAATGTAAATGGAGGAATTGCGAGGGCGCTCTCTGGGAAAGACGCATCGGACCAGAAAAAAATTGACGACGTGTTGATCGCGCTCGACGGCACGGAAAACAAAGCGCGCCTTGGGGCTAACGCGATTCTCGGAGCATCTCTCGCGACTGCGAAAGCTGTTTCTCATGCGCGCGACATTCCTCTTTTTAAATATGTAGGGGGATTATCTGATTCTCCGCGAGATCCTCTCCTTCCTCTCCCGCAGTGCAACATTATCAATGGAGTAAAACACGCGGCCGGCTCGACCGATATACAGGAATTTATGATAGCTCCAATTGGAGCGCCGTCTTTCAGGGAGGGGATACGAATGGTAAGTGAAATATTTCACGCGCTAAAGAAGGTTATTGAATCCAAAGGATATGGAACGACTGTGGGAGACGAGGGAGGATTTGCTCCTCGTGTGAAAAATGGAAATGAAGAAGCCCTTTCCCTTATTTCGGAAGCGATCTCAACAGCAGGATATATGCTAGGAAGGGAGGTAGTAATTGCGCTTGACGTTGCGGCGACGGAGCTTTTTGTTAACGGGAAATATGTTCTCGCGCGTGAAGGAAGAAAATTGTCCTCTGATGAAATGGTGAAATGGTACGGCTCACTTGCCAAAAAATACCCAATTGCTTCGATTGAAGACGGGCTCGCGGAAAATGATTGGACGGGATGGAAGAAAATTGCTTCTGAATTAGGCAAGAAAATACAGATTGTCGGAGATGACATATTTGTTACCAACGTGAAGTTTTTGGAGAGAGGAATCAAAGAAAAGTCCGCGAATGCAATTTTAATAAAGTTGAATCAAATAGGGACCCTCACGGAAACTGTAAAGGCAGTGGACATTGCGCATAAAGCCGGCTGGAAAACCGTCATTTCGCATCGCTCTGGGGAGACGGAGGACACGGCGATAGCGCACGTTGCCGTAGGCCTCGCGACGGGGCAGATAAAAACAGGCTCTGTCAGTCGCACGGACAGAACCGCAAAATACAATGAACTTATTCGTATTGAAGAATTTCTGGGTAAAAAAGCTGTATTTGCAGGGAAAAATGCCTTAGCATAGTGTTTCGATGCAAAAATTTTCAGGCGTTGCGGTAAAAGGACAGGGGCGAGCGAGCGCGCTCGGATATCCTACGGCCAACATTCCTCTCACGCATAACATTCCTTCGGGTATTTATGCGGGGAAAGTTTCTGTGAAAGGCAAGGAGTATGCGGCTGCTATCTACGCCGATCCAGACAGAAAATTGCTCGAAGCGCATTTACTGGATTTTGCTGACAATCTTAATGGCGAGACCCTGGATATAGTTCCTACAAAAAAAATCAGGGAGAACCAAAATTTTGAAAATGATTTAGCTCTGCGGAAGGCAATTGAAAACGATATAAAGAAGGTGCGACAATTAAATCTGGTATAAACATCTATGACTCGCATAATGATCTTTGGTACTTTCGACATGATCCACGAAGGTCACATAGATTTTTTCAAGCAAGCGCGGTCTCTTGCTGCGGATCCTCATTTAATAGTGTCAGTTGCGCGTGATTCGGCAGTGCACCGAATAAAAAAGATGATTCCGAAGCATCGGGAGGCAGAGCGCTTAGCGATGATCGCAGCGCATGAGCTTGTTGACGAAGCGGTTCTTGGAGACGAAGTTGGCCATATTAATCATATTGTTGCGCAAAGACCGGATATTATTGCTCTGGGGTATGATCAATCTGGAGACTACGTGGAAGATCTGGAGAGCGATTTGAAAGAAGCTGGACTTTCAACACGAATAGAACGCCTAAGGCCGTTCAAGCCCGATATCTATAAAACATCGCGCATAAATGGAAACTCTCGTCCCATAGACTAGACTCTATACGCTTGACGCTATACGCTCTTCTCATGCGGTACATGGGAATTGATTACGGAGGAAAGAGGGTCGGGATAGCTATTTCGGACGAGAGAGGAAAGATCGCATTTCCACATTCTGTAATCCGTAATGATAAAGATTTGACTGCCGAAATCGCTAGAATTGCGCAGGAGAAGAAAGTTGAAATGATAGTTCTCGGTGATACTCGCACGGAAAGTGGAATTGCAAACCCTATTACTTCTGAAGCGGAGAAATTCGGGGCGGCTCTGCAAGAGCACTTAAAAATGCCGATAAAAACAATTTTTGAAGCATGGAGCTCAATAGCCGTATCTGAAAATTCGCCAAAGGGCACTCACGACGACTCTCAGGCCGCGGCTTTCATTCTGCAGAGGTATTTAGATATGAACTCTTGATCGTTGCTTTGCTGGATTTTCGCCGAAACTGAAGACTTTGAGTGATATAATTTTATAATGCGTTTTTCCAGCACTTCTTCCAGATTTTCCGCGTCCGTCGGATCTATATCGCAGCATTTCTCACGCTGGTTTCCCACGCCGCGTCTCTTGGTTCCTCTTAGCGCGGGGATAGATATTTCCGATGCATCTATAAAATGGGTAGTTCTTGACCGATTAGGTGGAAATCTGCGCGTAATTAATTATGGCTTCGAGCGATTGGCGGTTGGAATTGTCGCCGATGGAATAATCCACGAAGAGGAGGCTCTCGTTCTCGCACTTGCGCGAGTAAGATCGAGATTAGGAGGGATCAATCATGTTCATGCCGCATTGCCTGAAGAAGCAGCATATGTTTTCAGCATGCATGTTCCGGAAGAATCGGATCGTGGACAAATAATCAGCATGATCGAATTCGAATCGGAAGACCGCGTTCCAGTGCCGGTTAATGCCTCCGTTTACGACTACGACATCATTACAAAACATGATGGAGATATTGGTGAAGAAGTAGGAGTGTCCGTGTTCCCCCGCGAATTGGCAGAAGCTTATACATCCGTATTTGATGCCGCCGGGTTTGAATTACAATCTCTCGAAATTGAGGCGCAATCGATAGCCCGTGCTATTTCGAATCGCAATTCGGAAGAGCCCATAACTCTTTCGGTCGATTTTGGAAGGGACCGAACCGGTTTCGCCGTTATCAAAAAAGGCATTCCGATTTTTACCTCCACTATCAAAGTGGGCGCAGAGGAAATGACCCGCAAATTGATAGAAAAACTCTCTCTTAGCTCGCGTGAGGCGGAAGTATTCAAGAACGAAGAAGGACTGCTTGCAGAAGGCGGAATTAAAAATCCTGGAGTCGAGGCCTTGATAGGCACCGCGTCTGCTCTTGCCGATGAAGTTGCTAAACTTTATCACTATTGGGATACCAGGCGTAACGACAAGGGTGTGCGAATGACACCGCTCGGGCGCGTATTCATTATGGGAGGAGGTGCCAATTTGAAAGGTCTTGCTGATTACATATCCGAACGTGTCCAAGCCCCGGCAATGCGGCCGAATGTTTGGCAGAATGTTTGCACTTTTAACGACTATATTCCGCCCATAGATCGCCGCGCATCGCTCCAGTATGCAGCGGCGATCGGGCTTGCATTAAGATCTTTTTAAACATGTCAAATTTACTTCCAAGCGAGGCGCTATCGGCAGTATGGAGGAGATTTAATTATCGTGTACTTTTCGTCGGATCATTGGTTTTTCTTTTTTCTGCCTTTTTTGCGGCGATTGCTCTATTACCTTCCTATATTATTCCTAAAATCGAACAGGGCGTACTTTTGAAGAGAGATGTACAAGCTACAGAGGCTGCTGAATTGGAATCGGTAGCCGAAAAAGATGAGATTCTTCGCTCCCGGGAAGTTCTTCTTCGGGCAACTCCTCTGATTTTCGCGACCTCTTCACCTACCGAGCTCGTGAGTTCAATACTTTCGCGCCGCCCGAAGGGTCTCCAAATAAATCGCATCAGTTTCACTTCCGGACGTGAGGGGACGATAATATTGGAGGGAAATGTAGCCTCTCGCGAAGAGATAAATCAGTATCGAGAAGAACTTTCTAAAGATGTGAGATTTACCGCCGTGTCAATTCCCGTAGGGTCTCTCGTTGAAGCAGGAGGGGGCCGGTTTACCATTACGCTCAAGGGCGCATTTTAGCTTTATGCAGAAATTTAAGGGATCATTAATTGCTTGGAGCGCTGCGGTAGCGGCAATACTTGCTTGGGTTGCAGTAAGTGCTTTCGCGCTCTCGATTCGCACAGAGCAGAGCTCAAGCATTTCAAACTTGAGCGAATTTCAGAGTCTCGCTGCGCAAAAAGATGCCGCACTGCGACTGCGAGCTCTTGCTCGAGGCACCGAGAACGAACGTGCAGCCCTGGAAAACCGCACGAACATTGATTTTCTGCAAATAGCCAATGTTATAGAAGGAGTCGGGCAAAGTGTCGGGCTCAAGATTGATATCGTTAGCGTTGTTCCTTTTACGGATCCACAACAGAAGGCAAAGACGTCCTCGCTTAATGAAGCTGATTTTGTTGTTGAAACAGAAGGCACGTTTTTAGCATTAATGCAGGCCGCGTCACTCTTTGAAAATCTGCCGCTTATATCAAGCGTTCAAAATCTGGAACTTGAGCGCCATCTTTCTTCCCCTCCCTCGAAGAAAGGAGCGGCCACATGGAGACTAACGGCGCGCATACGAGTATTGACGACATATAATATTTGATTATGCCCGGTATGGAACATTACAACTCAACTTTTCGCGAAATATATATGTATCGGCATACGCCCGAAAATCAGCGCGTTATCGCGGGTTTATATTGGCGCGTTCTTTTGATCTCGGCATCTTTACTCGTGATTTTCTTAATTGTATATGGCGTTTACAGTATTTTTTCGACGAGTCGCGCGCGCGATAATTTCATCAGCACTGTACAAGTTCCAAGTGCTGCTCCCACACTCGACAAGGCCAAGTTGCAAAGCGCAATTGAAAGCTTTCGCGCCAGAGAGTCTCGTTTCGAGACTTTGAAGACAAACAAACCTTCCATTGTCGATCCATCTCTTTAACTGAGCGTTAATATCCCCTTGTCTCCCCGAGAGGAGTCGAACCTCTATTTAGAGATTAGAAGTCTCTCGTTCTATCCGTTGAACTACGGGGAGAAATACTGAAATGTTCAAGCATGCCTATCTTCCAGCCGCATATTCTTCTGAACAACGTATTATTGTGAACAACAATAGCACACGTGCCATTGTATAATGCATTTCTCCTATACCGCAAAGTGCTATGTTTAACATAAGTCTTTTGGAACTGATTCTCTGAAACACCAGTAATTTCAGACCAATGACGCTTAACATTTTTTGTGATGTGCAAATTATGGACGTGCAATGCTATTCTAAATTTTTGTTCAGGCACACCGCATATTTCTCTAAACCATTTCATCATCAGTAAAATCATTTTCTCATCGGAATTTGTGAACTTTACTTTTTCTTGCTTATGCTTATCGCCTTCTGCCCAATATAAGCACAGCCCGGCTAGGAATAATGGTTTCTTCATCAAGCCGTGGAACTCTTGGCGCCCCATGCTTATGGCAGTTGCAGTGTCTGATAACCTCTTCTTTCTGCGACTTTCTGCGGCAAAATACCGCGATAACTCTCTTCCCTTTAATAATTTTTTATTCGCCGCCTCGTTCAATACCACCTCACGCAACCAGAGACTAAGCGTGGATTTAGAGACCTTAATCTTCTTAAGGATTTTATTATACGCCATTCCTCTCTTGCGTAGGGTTACTGCCTTTATTTTCTCATTCAGCTTCACATTCCAAATATAGATCAATATACTATGTAGTGCAACTCTCATGGTTCGTTACGGCTTTACGGCGAGACTCAAATGTCATAAGGTAGACATATGCGCGGTTAGCTCAGGGGTAGAGCAACTCCTTTACACGGAGAAGGCCGGGGGTTCAAATCCCTCACCGCGCACCTGTATGGAGAAGGAGGAAATTTATTGCTGTGTTCGCGGTAAAGTACAGGGTGTAACCTATCGGATGTTCGCTGCAAAACACGCTCGACATTTGGCTCTTGTGGGCTATGTCCGAAACATGCGCGATTTCACTGTAGAGATAGTCGCTCAAGGTTTCTCCGACAACTTGGAGAAATTTATCGAGCACTTGCGGAAAGGGTCGTTCGGTTCGCATGTCTCTAATGTTGAAGTAACTTGGCGCGAACTGTCCGGAACTTTTGAGGGTTTTGAGATTCAGTATTAGAGATGTTATAGTGCTGATTCATTTTTATGGCAATAAAGATCTCGCCAGTAGATATTGAAGCAAGGAAAAATCTCGACATTCGGCCGGGGGATACTGTGCGCGTGTGGCAGCGAATCGAGGAGAAAGGCAAGATACGCCTTCAAGCATTTGAAGGATTGGTTCTCGCACGAAAACATGGACGCGAAGCGGGTGGAACTTTCACCGTGCGACGAGTCTCGAGCGGTGTCGGAACAGAAAGAATTTTCCCACTCTATTCGCCGATGATAGACAAGGTTGAAATTGTTAAAAGAAGCCGTGTGCGCCGCGCGAAGCTTTATTACATTCGAGACAAGGCCGCACGTGAAGCGCGCCGACAGTTGCGACGCACTAGATTGATGGATCCAATGGCGGGGAGACTTGATACGGCCGAAGCCGCGAAGAATGTTTCGGAAGAAAGCAAGCCAGTTCCAGAGGAAACGGCTGGAGTTGCCGCAAAAAACGAGTAATATAAACGAATTGCGCGGGTGTTGAAACTGGTAGACAAGCAGCCTTGAGGTGGCTGTGCCCGCAAGGGCGTGGAGGTTCAAATCCTCTCCCGCGCACAATTTCGGATTTTCCGCAACAAGAGCGCAAGCAAGAGCATTTTGGTATTATTTCTCCAATGACTTTCTACACGGGAAAAGGCGACAAAGGGACCACCAAGCTTTTCGACAGTAAGCCAGGGGAGAGAATGCCGAAAACATCGCCTGTTTTCGAAGCTCTTGGAATGCTCGATGAATTAAATGCGCTTACTGGCTGGTGCAAGTTGGAGGCAAAAGACGAATTCAAAATTAATCGCGAATCGATCAAAAGTATCCTACGCAGCGTGCAAGATCATTTATTTACGATTCAGGCGGAAGTTGCTGGAGCACCAAAATCTGTTCCGCTCTCGAGTGTTGAGGCTCTGGGAGTTTTGATTTCACGCATAGAAAAATCACTTCCGGAAGTGAAAACTTTTCTTGTGCCCGGCGGAACAGAACTTTCAGCGCGGCTCGATATCACGCGAGCAGTCTCAAGAAGAGTCGAGAGGCGTCTTGTTGCGCTGCACGAATCCGGCGAAAGAGTAGTGAGCGAATCCAGCCGCGCGTACGCGAACCGTCTCTCGTCACTTTTTTATGCGCTTACCCGTTTTGCTAATCATGTCGGTGGAATCAAGGAAGAACCGCCAGATTATAAGTAAAATATGCGGAAATACCTGCCCAAGAATACTGAAGAGCTTCTTCACTTATACGAACGCTATCTTTCCCCACTTGCTCTAATCTCCGGTTTCGTAATCGATAACTTCATTTTGTTCAAGCGAGTTGATGCTTGGACGAGTCATCTACTGCTTTTTTTCTACCTCGCTCTTTCCGCAACTGGAATTGCTTTATTGAACCTTATCCAGACAGGGCGCATTCGACACGCATTCTGGCTCAAAGCAGCGCCATTTCTGCCGGTCGTCGCGCAATTTTCTTTTGGAGGATTATTCAGCGCATATGTGATTCTTTACAGCAGAAGTGCGGCTTTTGCTATCAGCTGGATATTCGTTGTCATACTTGCAGCTCTTCTTCTTGGAAACGAGCGATTCACCAGATTTTATTCAAGATTTACATTCCAAGTCGGAATACTTTTCACAGCACTCTTTTCGTTTCTGATTTTTTACGTACCCGTTATCCTCGTTCGCATCGACGCTGGAATTTTTCTATTGAGTGGAGCTCTGGCAATCGTATTGATGGCAATTTTTATTCGAGGATTGTATTTTCTGATGCCGCAGCATGTTCTCGCGCATCGCACCCAAATTGCAAGAAACATTGCAGCGATCTTTGTGATTTTCAATGTTCTTTACTTCACGAATGCTATTCCTCCGCTTCCTCTTTCTCTCAAAGAAGCCGGGGTCTATCACAAAATTGAGAAAGTAGGCGATAAATACTTATTGGAAGCAGAGCCCTCGAGGTGGTACGAGGCATACTTAAGGTACAATACGAAAATTCATAAGGCGCCTGGAGAAAGCGTTTTTGTCTACTCGGCAGTATTTGCGCCGACGAGGTTCTCGACGACAATTCTCCACGAGTGGGAATATTATGATGAGAAAACCGAACACTGGGTTCGCAGCGCGACATTCGGTTTCCCAATTACCGGCGGGCGCGATGGGGGTTACCGCGGGTTTACGTTGAAAGAAAGCGTCGAAGAGGGCAAATGGAGAGTGAATGTGAAAACCGGCGACGGGAAAATTATAGGCCGGATTTCTTTTACGGTTGTTGAAGTGCCGGAACCGGTCCCGACAATTGAGCTCACAGGATAGACCTCTTTTAAGCGCTTTTGACCATTTAAGTTTCCGGGCACTTGTGCACTGGTTGAGCTTGACTAGGCCTGCCAGTGTTCGAGAATTACAAGGAAGAAGTATACCAAGACATTGGTGTTATTTCTGTTTGTTAGGTCAACTGAACAAGGTCGATCAAATTTATAGGATTAACTAATGAATTATGAATCAATCACTGGCGAAAATCTTCGGATACGTGCTTATTGCCGTCGGCATTCTCGGATTTGTTCCTGGTATCACATCGGACGCGGGAAATCTACTCGGAATATTTCATGTAGATACTCTGCATAACATTATTCACTTACTCACAGGTGTCTTGGCATTACTGGCGGCACGTGGAACAGGAGAATATGTACGCTTGTATTTCCAAGTATTTGGCGTTGTGTATGCAATAGTTGCTGTGGCGGGATTTCTGCAGGGCGACACAGTGCTCGGCCTCTTTGGCGTGAACACTGCAGACAATTTGCTCCACATTGTAATTGCAGCAATCGCGCTCTATGCGGGGTTTGGCAAGAAAGTGGCACCGGCTCCGGCTGTTTAATCGTTCGTTTTTAGTTTTTCAGCGCCGCCTATCCTGGGCGGCGCTGAAATTTTTCTCGCATTCTCTATTCATATCTGATATAAACAAACTGATTCCATGGCGATCGTGGTGTAACGGTTAACACTGGAGCTTGTGGAGCTCTCAATTCGGGTTCGATTCCCGACGATCGCCCAAGAAATCTCGCGATCGGCTTGTAAGAAACATCCAGCAGTAGCGTCTAAGGTGTATAATTATCAATACGACTAAAAGCTAAAAATAGTATCTACTTATGGAGGAAAGATCAGTGCAGGAAATTATCAAGGCGACGCATTATCCTCGCATGGCGGCAGCGACTGCGCTGGGAATGCTCGCCGTATTCCTTTTTATAGCGACAATAGGTGAACTAAAAGGCCTGCGTTTTATAGGCAGCGGTGTAGCGGCCACAAATACGATTTCAGTCTCCGGTGAAGGAGAAGTATTTGCAGTGCCAGACATTGCTACATTTTCCGTTTCTGTTCGCGAGACGGCGAAGGAGGTAAAAGATGCACAGACGGCTGCGACTAAAAAGGGAAATGACATAATCGCCTATTTGAAAGGAGAGGGAATCGAAGAAAAGGACGTCAAAACAACTGACTACAGTGTTAATCCTCAATATGAATGGACGCAGCGCGTGTGCCCTGAGGGCGGATATTGCCCTCCGGGTAAGCAAGTTTTAACTGGTTTTCAAGTCTCGCAAACACTTTCAGTAAAAGTGCGCGACACGAAAAAGGCGGGGGACTTGCTTTCTGGAGTGGGTTCGCGCGGAGCGACGGAAGTCTCGGGACTGACTTTTGAAATTGACGATGAAGATGTTCTCAAGGCAGAGGCCCGCGATATGGCAATAAAGCAAGCCAAAGAAAAGGCGGAGGTTCTTGCAAACTCTCTCGGAGTGTCGCTCGTACGCGTTGTAGGGTTTTACGAGAATGAAGGCCCTATATATCCGATGTACGGTATAGGCGGAGCAGAACGTGCGATGGACATTTCTGTTAAGTCAGCGCCCCCGGAGATCCCGGTAGGGGAGAATAAAATAGTTTCGAACGTCAGCGTCACATACGAAGTTAGATAGGCTAAACCCTATCTTCCCTTTGCGGATTTCTTCTGCCGAAGCTATTGCGCGGGTATAATTACCGCTTATGACGAAGCGTTCCGCAGTAAATAGTCTTCGCGATCATACTTTTTCTTTGGCGGAGCAGACTCCAAAAAAAATCGCGCTAATAAACTGCGACGCAGAAGGAAAGATCCTCGAAGAAATAACCTATTCAACACTCTCGACGAGAATTGAAGAAGCCGCGCAGTATCTTTCTGATTTGTCGCTAAAAAAGGGCGATAGAGTGGCTCTCGCCTTCAGGAATTCTCCGGAGCTTTTGATACTTTCTTGGGCGGCGTGGAGCACGGGAGTTGTGACCGTCCCTATGGATGTTAAGCGAGATACTGCCGAGCAATACAAGTATAAGATTAATCTAAACAATGCGAAGTTGCTGATCGCTCAACGCGGTGCTCTGAATGGGATTGATGGCAAATTCCTAAAAGGAATAAAGATTATCGAATTTTCAAAATTCCCAAAGAAAGTTCATAAGACAATTCATTGGGAATCGGGACTTTCGCACCTCTCGCTAATTCTTTTCACTTCTGGTACGACCGCTCATCCGAAGGGCGCAAAGCTGTCCCTCAAGAATCTGATAGTAAATGCCGAGGGCATACAGCAATGGCTCGCAATAGGAAAGGAGGACGTATTCCTCGTAAATCTTCCTCTACATCATATAAATTCTACGACATTCTGCCTGTCCACTCTCCTTGCCGGCGGGACCATTGCAATCCCTCCTTCGTATTCGAACTCGCATTTCTGGCAGCAGATAGCGCGAACAGGCGCGACGCTAACCTCGATCGTGCAGTCCATTCTTTTTGACCAGTTGAATCGCGAAGAGG
>Ga0209542_10002504_pt1 | contig 41008 bp, 32 predicted proteins | sample RifCSPhighO2_01_FD_184028 | JGI IMG/M metagenome (GOLD analysis project Ga0209542, IMG submission 184028) | Soil microbial communities from Rifle, Colorado - Rifle CSP2_plank highO2_0.1 (SPAdes) (version 2) | ecosystem: Environmental > Terrestrial > Deep subsurface > Rock core/Sediment ... | reverse complement strand
TTAATAATAATTAATTTTAAATAATTTTTAAAACAAATATATATTATATATAATGAAATTGTTTAAAAATAACTATGAATGTAAATTAAACAACTCTATAATATATATCGCGTTCGATTTTACAAAACTCTATCTATATAGATATATAATATGTCAAAAATCAGTTCTCAATATATAAATAATATAAATTGGCGAATTAATCCTAAATTGCTATCAGATATTGCTAATAAAATAGTTGAACGATCAACAGACGCAGTTTCAAATATTAAAGCAAATAAATTCGTTTCCGTTATGGCTGATATAGCCACTGAATATCGAATATTTAATAATGTATGTATAATACTAAAAAATCTAAACAATACAAATAACACTCATTATGATAATGCAATAAATATACTAAATAAAGGAACAACATATATTAAAACAAATCCTAATACAATTAAATATATCAATATAAAAAATCAGTCCAATATGGATAATTTGTTTAATACAGTTTTAATTTATAAATTCGGATATGGAACTAATACAAATAAACAAGCAACAAATTATAGCGATATATTAGATAATATAACACAGTTAGAAAATGATCTTATGGAATATTATAGTAAAAAATTAGAATTAATACAAACAATTAAAAATATAGAAGATGAATCAAAACGTAAAAGCGTATTAAAATCGTGTAATAAATACAAATCAAATATTGATAAATTAAATAAACTATTAAATTACAGACATATGTATGCTTGTTCTCTCGGTTATACTTCGTATGGATCTATGCTTGATATTCAACGCATTCATAATACAGATATGACTAAAGCTATATTTAATAGATTGTTAAAATTAACTGAGAACGATTATGCTAAAGAAATCAAAACTATTGCTAATTTAAAACTAAATCATATTAACAATGATAGTGTATATATGCACGATATAGAGTATTATATTACATTTCAACAATTACAATATGGATTAGATAACAACTTAATTAAAGAGTATTTCCCTATATCTTATGTTTTACCTAAAATTTTATGGATAATAAATAAACTTTTTGATGTTGAAATTAATAAAACAACTATTAAATCATGGAACGATGAAGTCGAAGTTTACGAACTGTCTGAAAATAAAATTATAATTGGATATATATATCTCGATTTATATTTTCGCCATGGTAAAAATAATACAGTCGAATATTATGAAATACAACCAGCATCTATATATAATAAATCCATACAATATCCGATATCATGTATTAGTGCTAACTTTTCTAAAACAGAGTTATTAGTACATTCTAATTTAATATTATTAATGAAAAAATTTGGAAAAACTATACACAATATGTATAGTCGTTCGCGTTATTCTATCCTTAATTCATCTTATAAAGATTATGAAGAATTGCCAGAATATATATTTGAACATTTATGTTGGAAAAAAGAAATACTAAAAATGTTATCTAAACATCATGTTTCAAAAGAAGAATTACCAGATGATATAATTAAAAAAATGTTAGCAATTAAAGATACGGGACGAGCAATATTATTGCGAATCGAGTTGTATCACTCTATGTTTGATCAACTTATACATTGTGATGATTATTATCATGCAATTGACAAAAGTGATGATAAATCAACATTTATATTAAATGCATCATGTGTATTAAGAGAACATGTGTTACCAAATATTAAATCTAACTCATATACAATCGATTGGATCAACATATCTGAAAGAGGAGGATGGAGATATACATCTATGTTAAACGATTTATATGCAAGAGAACTTGTTGCAACCAATGCAGAAATTAAACCATTTTTCAAAATAACATGGATGGAAAATCCAATAGATTTATTACAAGAAACTACTTTATTTAAACCAGTCGGACAATATTCTTTATCTAAACAAATATCAAGTAAATATAAATATGATGATATCTTTATTAAAAAAAAATAAACTATTAAATAGTTAATAGTTTATATTAGAAGCATCACATTGCATGGCTTGTTCTTAAAAAACTTACGAATTTCGTCATCATTATAACGTTGGCTGAAATGCATTAAGGCAAATGTATTATTCGGATGATCATCAACAATCGGTCGCAGATCATCCCAATGTACATGCATGTCGCGAATGGACTCGTCTTTGTGTTCTGGATATAGGAAACTGCACTCAATCATGATAATCGGAAAATCAAAGATCCTCTGGTTAGTAAACACCCGCGTTGTAGTATCCCCGAGAAAAGCCAACTGTTGAATCGGCACCATAGATGATAGTTCAACCCCTTCCATCTTTAGTTTCGCCAACTCTTCCTTCTTTTCACGAAACTTTTCATACTCGGGCTTCAGGCGATTACGCATTTCGCTAAACAAATAACCTACGCACGGGACTGTATGAAAACATTGCACTATTTCAACCATCCACTCTAGACGACCCTTAATTGGTAGCTTAAACGACGATCCAGGAATAACACCAGTCATGTTGTAGAACGTACCCTTTCCAAACTGCATTCCACCTTGATGAGTAAAATGCATTCCACGTTGAATCTTCGGGTTCATGTTAAACGTTGATGCAGCGAAAAACCATAAAATCATTTGTTGTACATACATAAAAATTTCATTTGGCACATATAAATCAACCTTTTGTATCGATTCTCCCGCACCTCCACGAGCAGATACATCTTGCCCAAGAACTGATACCAAGCCTGAACTATGATCACGGTGTCCATGCGTCATAAATACTTTAGATGTATGAGTAGTGGCACTACGTCCAGCATCAAGCGTAATTCCTAGTCCTTCGATATCAAAACGAGTGCCTTCTGCTGAGCGAGATCCACCAATCAACGCATAGTTAAATTCCAAAAATTTGTAATGCTTAACTGACGAACTTTTCGACAGTGTTACTCTCGACAATATATATATTTATTAATAAATACATATATTTGTCAATTTTTAGTATTTCTTATTATTAATAAAACAAGCTAAATGATTTCTCTCAAACGTAGAAAGAATTACACATTTTTAACCATCTTCGATTACTTTACGTCGTTTCAAGCTTTTAGATTCTTTCTTTATACATGAACGTAGATATTCTATTATATCATATAATACACGACAATCTACTTCATTATATTTAATTATATCATTCATTTGATTTGTTTGTTTGTCTGTTAATTTATTTTTACTTTGTGAAAAATAATATTGTGATGCTAATAACGACACATTTCCCCCATCAGTTATATTGCACTCACTCCAATTAGATGATATCATCTTATTATTACACATTGCTCTAACAATTTCCTTTAATCCAAAATTAAAGCTTCCTTTGATAACAATTGGTTCTTCTTTAAATACGTTACATAAATCAAGGAAATACACCGAATTAATCCATTTATAATATCGATTTCTATATTTTTTGTTTACTTCATCTAACAGTGATTGTTCGGTTTCTCCCCAATGTATAAATTTAGGATAACATTTATCTCTTGATAAACTATGTTTAATCATATATTCTCTTATGACTTCTTCTACATAATTTTTAAAATCATCTATTACTTTAACTTCATTTGTGTTTTCCATTAAAAAATATTTATATTGCCATTTATCGTTTCTATAATGCCATAAACCAATCAAAAATATTAAATTGTTATAACCTAACATATCATTGTTCGCAATGCATGTATTTGTAGTTTCGTAGTCTATAAACATATCTAAGTCATAAGGAACTTTCCAATCCATATCATTGTTCATAATAATTTCGGGTAATATATAATTGTTTGTTTTATTTACTTTAATAATATGATTTAATGTATTAACAATTTTATCACTGGTTATTCCTAGTTTAGACAAATCAAAATCATCTTGTTTCCAACTGTATATATTATTTTTATGACCTAATAATCGATGTTTATATCCAACATTCCACAACATTGTTAATTCGTTAATATTTTCCGCAATTTGGCGTTTTTCTTTGTAATATTTAGTGTCATATAACACAGACATATTTGGATATAGTTCTGGAACAGATGGAGGTTCTGCTTTCCATTCATCTTTAAAAAAACGCACGTTTCGTATCCATATTATTGCATTTGCAGTTCGTTCTATATATTCTTTGTCAAACGTTTCATAATCGATTTCACCTAATCTATCAAATGGATTAGATTTATAGATTGTTCCAGTTGAACTAACTATACGCCATCCGCGACCTAATATATATGTACTAGATGGAGTATAACCTTGCAAATTGCCTAATGCACTATTGTATATAGCTAATTGCCCTTTGTAAGACGGATATCGGGCATCGTTTCTTATATGTTTTCCGTTAACGCATAATGGAATAGCAGACCATTTAATATCAATAACTCGATAATGATAATTTGGAGATATATCACATCCTCGATTCTCTTCTTTATTTAATATTTTGGTTATAAATATTTTATTTATATAATCACTTCTAACTAACAAATCTGCTATTCCATGAGTCATATTTAAAGTATTATATAATGGTGCCTGTGCTATAATAGGTGTCCCCTTTTTCATCTCATTTAATGTATCTTCCATTTTTTCTTGTTTTAATTCGGATATATGATTAATTATTTTGACTAAAGTATATTTTTTAGATAATTTGTTTATTATCATATCTTCAAATTTTAACCCTTTCTGTTGTAATAAATTATTAAATTTATAGTAATTCGCAGTATTGGTTCCCATGCCACCAGTATATGGTGTTTTTTTCTCATCGAACCAATCTATTATTGTATCATGTAATATATAATTTTTTGTCTTTGTTCCAGATACCCAATCTATATTTTTGTTTGATTTTTTAATATGATGATATTTGTTAAATTCTTTCCAACATTTATCAAGAGACATATTTGATAGTTCTACATAATTACATGGAATTTTAGAATATGAAAACAGTCGTTTAATTTTGGATCCAATTTTCAACGGTATCTGTTTTAGGATTGATGTTTTACGATGTATTCCCATCTAATAATATTAAGTAGTATTTATTTTTTATTGTAAAAATCTAACGATATTTTATATATGAGAGAGTTACACATAATTATTATATTTATAATTTATTTTTTGTTTACCTATAACGAGGAATTGTTTGATAATATATCATATTGTTTCGATACTGTTAATAATAAATTAGATATAGATACATTTGCATATAACTTAGCACTATTAATGATAGATTATTATAATATTAATATTGTAAGGGTTCGAAAAGAATCAACTGGAGAAAATATTGGGTTCTATAGTGATTTTGATAACTGGGATTTAATAAAACAAGAAACAGAAACTAATATTGCAACCTCGGCAGAAGATGATGCAGATTTAGACGGCAATTTCGATGATTCTAATATTCCAGCTTCTATATCTAGTTTTTGGTTAACATTAAGTAATTTATTAGGTGTACACAAATTCCCATATTATATGTATCTTGTATATAGATATCATAACATGTATACCTATAAAGGTATTTCGTACGATAAATATATGGCTAATGTTAATTATTTAATCTCACAAACAAAACTATCTATTGAAGAACAAAATATTATAAATAAAGAATTATTAAAATTACCAATCACGGTTAAATAAAGTTATTTTATTTACATTTACGATATTGTTATTTTCGCTCTAGTTTCGGCACATAGTAATTTTAAAATCGAATTAAGAACTTTAGACACATTTGACGGTAAATTATTAATTATAATTTTATATGTTAACTCTGGATAATAGTTTTCTGATATATCTATTAATTCCTTAATTATCATCATATCAATATCTTTAACGCACACGTTGTCCATATCGATTACTAATAAAGATTGTTGGTTTTTGGGTATTCGTTCGCACACCCATGCTAAATATAAAGCAATCGTTTTTCTATTATTTTTATATTCTTTAAATGCTTCGGCTTTAATATATAATGTAGGACTTCCGTTGTCAGTTATTTTTGCACAATCCCATAAATTAGTCGGAAAAGATGCCATTGTTAATTTATATATTTCGTTGGAATATCGCCATAACAAAAATTCTAGTATTTTTTCATATGCTTTATCACTCTTTTTATAATGCACAAGAAAACGATTTATATCGTTGTTAGAAAAATTTAATATATCTTGTTTAATTTGAAGAAATTTAACAATCGATTTATGTAAATTTTTACGTATTAAATTAATCTGATCCATTATAAATATAATATAATAATATATATATTCATATATATTAAACTTACTAAATATATATTTATCTAAACCAAATATATAATGAATGAGGGAAAATTATTTTTAATATTAATGTTATTGTTTATTCTCATTATGCAATATACGGTTATTAAAAATTACAGTATACACCCAATAAAATCAAACACAGTTATTGATATATTAAAGACATCCGTCAAAAAATATGGCGATAAACCAATGCTAAAAGTAAGAACAAACAATAAATGGTCAAATATTACATATCAACAATTGTATGATAACTCGCTGATAATGGCAAAATCTTTATTCGCAGGAGAATTTCAAGGACATTATATAACTGTAGTTGGTGATAATGAACCATTTGTTATATATACTTTGTTGGGAGCTATGATGGCTGGATGTATTACAACTGTTATTCCATCTAGCTCATCTGGTAAATATATATCTCAAATAATAGATAATAACAAATCTAGTTTGCTTATATTAGCTGATGTATACAAAATAGCAAGTATTGATTATACAAATCAAATAAAACTAGTATTATATATACAAGGAGAGCAAGGCGATCCTTCTCTACCTGCTGATTTTTCGTTAAACAAAAATTTTCAAATTTATGATTGGATTAGATTTTCAATGTTAGGTTTAAACATAGACAATATAGATCATACAATGAATAAAAACAATTTAGTAAGTTTGATGTATGATGAATATTTAAATCAAACTCCCATATATAACTATCAAATCATAGAAAATATAAAAAATATAATTAAAGATTTTATTAAATCAAAAAATATATTAAACATAACATCAAACGAAAAATATATCAGTTATATGCCCTTAACAAATCTTACAAATCAATTGTATAATTTATATTTGCCACTGGCAACTGGAGGAACAGTTTATATCACTGACAATTTAGCAAAATATAGCTCTTTAATTATGAATATTCAACAAATAAGACCAACTATCTTAGTTGCATCTGTAAACAGTTGGGAAAAAATAAACGATGAACTAGGTGATAGCTACGGAATTCCTTTATTAGATGAACAACAACTACACAACTTTGGACTCGATAAACTTAAATATGCTGTTGTTATTGGTACACCAGTATATAAAAGTTTAATAGACAATTTGCAAAAATTCGGCATCTATTTGTGTAATGTCTATTCAGGAAACTTCGGTATTGTATCAATGCCATTTCCTCACGATAATGGTTATATAAAAAGACCACGTAGCAATATGAAATATAAAATAATTAATAACATTATATATTTAACAACAGAAGATGGAGAAATAATAACTGGTGATTTTGGAACACAAAAAGATGAGTTATTGGTCGTAGAAGGAAATATGAAATATTTACTTGATATTAATGGTAAAAAAATTAATCCTATTCTTATAGAAAAAAAAATAAAAGAAATGTCACCAGTTATAGATAAAGTTATAATTACTGGAATTGACTATTTAATCGCTCTAATTACATTTAAAGTTGAATATTCTAATAACGAACCAACTGTAATGTTAACAAAAAAAACAAGATATATATTACGAGATCATGGCATTAAAATTAACACAACTTTGGAAGTTGAACAAAACAAACAATGTGTGGCGTATTTAAATAATATTTTACAAACTATTAATGTTAACTCTACAAATAAAATAAAAAAATGGATATTTCTACCTAACGGTATTACAGATTTAGATATAAATGATAAACCAAATCGAGAAGATATTAAACAAAAATATTCGCATAGTTAAAATTAAAAACATATTATATATTATATATGATATGCCAGAAGGTCCAGAAATTGCATTTAGTGCATATGTATTAAAGAAATTATTTACAGGTTATAATGTGTCATATATTAAAAGTACAAAATTTAAAATAAATAATACTTTTACGACAAATGTTAAAATTAAAAATATAGATAGCAAAGGTAAAATATTATGGATACATCTATCCAACAATAAATATTTACTTTTTTTGTTTGGTATGACAGGAGAAATAGTATTAGAGAGAGAAAAGTATGTCAAACTTATAATAAAAGTTCGTAAAAATAAAGTAAATCAAAAAATTTATTTTATTGATCCACGTAATTTTGGACACGTTTATTACATTAACAAGGATGAACTTAACATAAAACTAAATAGTTTAGCTCCAGATTTTCTTAAATCATCTTATACTGGTAATAGCATATATACACGATTACTAAAATATATTACTTCACCAACAAGAAAAAACAAAACAATATATGAAATATTAATGGATCAAACTATATTGGGAAGCGGTATCGGAAATTACCTATCTAACGAAATTTTATATAGAGCCAATATATCGCCGTATACTAAATTAAAAGATATTGATAAATCGTTGTGTAATAAACTAGTTAATGTGATTAAATATGTTATAAAATTAAGTTTTTATCATAATAAATTAGGCTATATGAATACAATAAAACAATACTTCAAATATAGAAAAAATAAAGATTTTCCAAAATATCAATCTAAAACAAAACTAAAAGATAAAACATTTAAATATACAATTTATCGTCAAAAAACTGATCCACAAGGTAACCCCGTAAAAATAGCCAGGATTAAAGGAAGGACAGTTTATTATGTGCCATGACGTAACTAATAATTATTTATTAGTTATGCACGAGTCGCTTTTGCCATATATACAGGAATCTCTATACTTTCTTTGTCTTGTTCTTTCTTTTCGTTTGTTTCGTCTTTTAATTTAGTTTTTTCTTCCGTCGGTTCTTCAGTTGATGTAGCTAACTTAGTTAAGTCCTTTGATAAGTTATATTTATAATCGGTTTGCATAACGTCGTTTATATCTATCGCTCCTTGTATAATTTGTTTCTCAACTACCAATTTATCTAGCTTTAATTTATTCAACACATATCCCATTTTTTCAGCTTCTGTCATTTTTATTTTTCCTGTATATATACCATCTAATAATTCACTTTCAGATAAAGCTGGTGAATTTAACTCATTCATTTGATTAGAATTTATATTTCTATATTGTTCATTTATATTAGCGTTAAACATTGGTAATTTCAATTGTTTCGGTTTATCCAATATATTCGGTTTTAATATATACATCGTCATTAACAAGAATGTCAAATCAATTATACATAACAATACAAAATACGATTTGTATTCTGGTTTATATTTTAAGCAAATAGAGATAAATAAACTGTATAAAATTAAACTTACAAACAATAATCTAGTCACACGTTGTTTGTATGGAAGATCAGTAAATACTTTCGAGTTATATAATACACTATATATCATTATGTATATTTGTTTTATAATAAATATCTACTATTAAACGTAAAAATATTATCTTATATATATATTAAGTTAATTATGAATATTGACGATGAATATGTTATAATTGATAGCGATAAAAGTAGAACTATAACTATTGATAATAATATAGATGATCTTCCAGATTTAATTCCTAAAGATGTTCTGGGTGAATTAGATACTACATGCGAATCAACAACACAAGATATTATAGAACAAACTACACAAGATATTATAAAACAAACTACGCAAGATATTATAGAAATAACCATGCAAGATATTATAGAAAAAACTATGCAAGATATTATAAAAACACCTATCCAAATAAAAGAAATTATTAATCCATTAAACAAAACCGAACCAATTGAATCAAATAAAACATCTTATATTTGGATACCAAGTATAATGATAATCTCTATAATTATAGCTATTTTTATAAATAAAACTTAATTAATTTTAAAATGTGTATTTACACGATGTCCATTCGTATTAATATATGTATCAGGAACTTTAAATGATGAATAGTTATTTGTCATTTCGGTTTTTAAGTTATCTTCTATATCATTTTTCATATTTTCCATTAACATTATCATATCTTTTGATTTTGTAAATTGAATTTGTTTATTTAAAAATTTTTGTTTTGTTGGATACACTCCACAATCGTTGTTCAACACGGTTCTCTCATCATCTATTGCCAATTCCACAGAGTAATAACCATCTATAGGAGATGATAACAATTGTTTCTGAGTTTTAATATCAGATGTTATATTGAAATATATATATAACTTAAATAATTGATACATCATTAACGATTTTACATATACAGTTCGGATCGTTAATACTGGCAACTTTTTAGTTGACATTAAATAAGAATCAGTTATATTACAACCAGATATTTCACCAACTATTTGTTCTGTTATTTCATATCGTTTTAATATCGTATCTGGTATAAATCCTTGCGTTCTATCCATTTTAATAACATCTACTTGTTTTATTTTTATTTTTTTACTGTATTCAATCGGATCAACGATATATATTCCAACGTTAATTAAATCTCTTTGTTCCATATTATATTAATATTAATATAATATTATTTCACTTATCCAAACACATTCTCGCCTGAATATATTATATATAGAAAGCCATCTTCGTTTTTATGTGATCTGTATAATTCTTCTATAGTTGCACTTGATGGAGGTATTATATTGTCAATTAATACATATAAACTCTGAGTTTCTTTTAGTATTATATATTTTCTCAACATTATTATAAACTCAGCAATAGTAGCTTTCTTCGGAACTAAATATTTAATTTTAATTGTTGGATTAATTTGGGATTTTTTATTTCGTATCATTATAACTGGTATGCGATCCACATATTTATTTAACATTAATGTTGCTTCTTTTTTCCGTTCTTCCGCAGATTTTTTCAAGAATTCCTCCATTAATAATATTATAGATATATTATTTTTAATGAAATACGAATATTAATATTCGCACCCCATCGGCGGTTCACTCGACCACCCAGAGAACACCCCGAGGGACGATATCAACGCCATGGTTCGCTCCCTCGAGCTTGATCTCTGCGAGGGTCGTCAAGCCCCGCTCCTTGACCAGGGCGATAAAGCCCTCAAGGTCCCGTCCCTCAAGAACGAAACACTTGTGGGTGCTTCCCCCGACGCACAGTGCCAGCACGCCCTCCTCGCCCACAGACTTCTCCTCTACAACGAACTTCATGCCCGCGATACGTCCAAATACGACTGTCATCGGGCGGGTTAACAACGTTCGATTTAGAAATAATGGACTGTTTATTGTGTTACTTTTTTCATTTTTTTATTTGGGATACAAAATTAAGGGTGGCTCTACCCATCGATATAAAGAGTTCATAATATAAAACCTCTTTATAATTAACATCAACAAAGCTATCTTTACTTATATCTATATCTATCTTTGCATATGGGGTATGGTATATCCCATCTTTATTGGTGGCTATTTGGGTATTATAGCCGTTATATAGACAGTATTCTACTCTATCTATTATATTTTTCTTTAATATATCTTCATCCACTGGTATATCTATATTCCCCATAATAGCTAAATCTCTTATAATTTTTTTTCTATATCGCCGAGCTTTCTCCATAACAGCCATTTTAACAAATTTTTCATAACACCAATCTTTTAATTTTTGTGGATTATCTTTATACTTTTCTTTTTTTTCAGCATATATCTCATATAAATTTAACAAACTGATAAAATCACTTTTAGCATCTTGAAAAGTTGACCTAGCTTTATTAAACTTATCTTTCATTTGTTCTAAGCGTTTCTTATCGATTTTGCCATTCATATCTGGTTTAACTAATTTATTTGGCATAATAAAGATACCCCCCATATCTCCCCGAGATACGTCTATTAACGCAAAGATTTTTGATAATTCATGTTGACACTTATATAGTTTACTATATAGTAATGTTTTTGACATCATTGGATCTCCATATGATTGAACCATTAAATAACCTAAATGTGTTATTTTTCCATCTATTATGGCTCCTAATTCATTTAGTTGTTTTAATGCACTTTTAACATATGTTTCTTTCGGAGGTTCTATAAATTTACTTAATACAGTTAATAACCTTTGTTCTGTATCAACTAACGATAATAAACGTAAACTCTCTTCAACTATATTACTTGTTCTTATATCTGGTTCTGGATAATCTTTCATTTCATCTTCTTCATCTTTTGTATATAAATGATAGCAAACGCCACTCTCCGTTCTTCCAGCTCTTCCTTTTCTTTGTCTTGCCTGAGCTTTGGAAATTCTCTCTAAATCAAGTCTTCTCGCTCGTAATTCGGGGTCATATCTTCCGTTTAACTCGTATCCACTATCTATAACAAACTTTATTCCGTCTATCGTTAAGGACGATTCTGCCACGTTAGTCGCTACTACAATTTTACGTTTGCTATTTGAATATGCTTTATATTTATTTTTATCTTGAGCCAACTCCTGATTTCTATTATCCATTCCTGCATATACTTCTACACAATACACATTATAACTTAACTCTTTAATTCTATTGTCGTTTCCTATACGTTTACATACATCAAGAGCTTCATTAACACTCGCTATAAAAAATAATATATCATGCGATCCAGACGTTGTTATGTCATCTTCTTGGACGATCTTATTAATAATTTTTAATCCTTCACTTACATATTCTTTCTTTGATACTGGAATAGGAAGATAAATATCTTCAATTGGATAATGTGTTTCCGTACCTATATTTATTTCTCCATATTTATATCCCTCAAAATAAGATTTAAATAATTTACTATTAATAGTTGCACTCATAATAACAACTTTTAAATCTTCTCTTATTTCTAGTGCTTTTTTTAATAAAAATATCAAAAAATCAATTTGCACTTTACGTTCGTGTGCTTCGTCTATAATAACCGCATCAAAGTCTTTTAAACTAGGATCTTTTAATAACCGCTGAACTATCGTTCCATCAGTCGCATATAACAATTTAGTTTTATCACTTCGCATTTCTCTTGGAGAACCTCTAAATTGATAACCTACTTGTTCTCCAAGCTGAACATCTAACGTTTTCGCCGCATAATCTGCAGACGATTGAGTTAAGATTTGTTTAGGTAAAGTTATAGCCACTTTTCCCACATAGTTTAGTGTATGTAGCATAAATTTAGGCACTAATACAGTTTTGCCTGATCCAGTCCCTGAAATTATTATAGTTATTTGGTTAGTTTTTAACGCTTGTATAATTTTATCTACCTCTTTATATGCTGGGAACTTGCTCCATATTTGTGCTAGTTCCTTATATTGATATGAATATGGTAAAGAAGTTAACGGATTATTATATCTTCCTTGATAATCTAATATTCCAATATCAGTCATTTATATAAGTTAATTAGATTAAAACAAAAATTGATAAGTTAATTATTCTACTAGTCGCAACACAATAATCTAAAGCTTGATGTATGTAAATACATTAAGTTAAACAACATCAATTTTAAGATATTTCTACAATATTTTTTATATTTATTTAATGATAAATATAAATATGAAAAAGTATTTTTTATATTATTGATAATAACATATACAAAGTACATACTTGTGATTCCCTCATATCCATGCCATTAGATAACATTATTTGCATTAGTTTGTTTTGAGGTGATAATATTAATGTAATTTAATGGATTTGTAATTATTATTTCTTTTGTTTCTTCCTCTCGTTTTAATGGTTCTTCTTTGTTATAAGTAAAATCAATTTCATTCATTTAATATATATATATATATATTATATTAATCTATGGCTTTTATATACGCAACATTTGAAAACGCACGTTTTATAAATATTACAAGGGAGCAAAACGACACTTATCGAGGAGGAGCAATAGCGACGAAAATTATAGTTAGCAAATCTAACTATAATTTATGCTGAATGACAAGACAAAGTTATTTTTTATATATAATTATCTTTCTACATGAGGATTTACACATTTACAAAATTGTTCTTCGAAATCTATTGAATTTTCGATAGCGTACTTTATACAACACATTGTATCATGTTTTCTATTTTCGGGTATATACAATTTATTTTTCTTCCATTCTTTACATAATTTTTTTCCACAATCCATACACCAATCTCGCCCACATCCAGTTATATCGTCGTTATATCCAGTATATCCACAAATAACATATGAACAACCTTTTGTTATTATGTAATCATTTCCACAATGCGGACATTTAATATTAGTTAAATTTTGTGTATGTACAGTGGGTATATTCCTCGTAAGATATCTAGTTAATACGGATAAATAGATTAGGTTATCACCAGTATAACATATTGTATCTCTTGAACTATTTTTAATTAAATTTACTATTTTGTTAAAACTTAATTCTTTAAAATCATGTTTATCCAAAAGAGAATTGACTAATTCAACTTCAATCGGATCTGGTATAATTGTTGTAATTTGACTTACAAACTTGTTAGCATCATCATAAGAATAAATTCCATTTATAAATTTAGATGATTTACGATAATAATCCATTTATATATGTAAATACTTTATATTATTAATTTAAAACGGTTTATATGCGTTTAATTATATTAGTATATTATATAGCATGACTGAACAAGTTTTTATGGATTTAGAAGTATCTCACAAAAGTTTATTGTCGTCTTTCGAAAATTTACACTCAGCTCTGCATAATGAAGTCGTCAATTCGGTTGCAGTTGTCAGAGATAGTGTCGCCGAGTTGCGTACAGATATAAACGATCTAAGCATAAAACTGCTAGAACAGGATGTACTAATAAGAGAAGTAAACAGAAGTATATCACAATTGCACGCCAAAATAGAAAATACAAATATTAAATTAACTGGAGTTAATACAAAATCCAGCGAATTTGGGGAACAATTAGAAAATGTCAATACAAAATATCAAACTTTATCCAAAGATCTAGAAACATCTAAAAGTTTATTTACCGACGTAGAAACTAAAATTCAACGCCGTTTATCAATTGTATTACCAATGTCTCCTCCCGAACTAATTACTCCTTCCAAATTAGTTGTTCCTACAAAATTAGTTGTTCCTACAAAACCAGTTGTTCCTACAAAATTAGTTGTTCCTACAAAACCAGTTGTTCCTATAAAATTAGTTGTTCCTACAAAACCAGTTGTTCCTACAAAATTAGTTGTTCCTACAAAACCAGTTGTTCCTACAAAATTAGTTGTTCCTACAAAACCAGTTGTTCCTACAAAATTAGTTGTTCCTAAAAAAACAAAAACTTCAGTTAAACCAAAGATAAAGACAAAACCTAAATCTAAACACAAAGCACGTTCAAAACATCCTAAAAAAAAATAATAAATTAATAATAATTAATTATTTCTATTATTTTCCTTTCTTTGCGTTTCTTTTTATTTTTAACTTACGTTTTAACAAATCATGTTTTATAATTTTTTCAAGTTGTTTACTTTCTTCTTGATAAGTATCAATAATATAATCAATTCTATTCATAATATATCTTTTTTGACTTGGATGTAATTTATCTATATTTTTAATAATTAACGACATATCATCTATACTTATTGTTTCATTCTTGCTTCGCCAATTTGGATTGAATTCCATAATAATATAGATTCTGTTTTTTTGTTTATGCAGTTATTCCAACAGATAGCGAACTACCTGTTGTCAACATTTTATTTATATAGTCTTCATATTCTTGTTTTTTCAGTTTTTTAAGTTCATCAATTATTGATTTGTTAAAATCAATTGGATATCTACTATTATATTTACTACTTTTATCCGCAAAATCACTAGCCATATTACGAGGTTTCTCTTCTAAAACACCAATTTGGCTTTTTACGTATGTTTTGAATTCATCATTTGATAGTTCTCTTTTTAATGTATCCTCAATAAATTTATCAATTTCATTATTTATTTCTATTGCTTTATATCTTGGTGATTGAACTAAAAAAACAAAACCATACATATAGTTTGATATGTTTCCAATCGTGTAAGAATATAACTTTGCGATATAGCCAAACTGCTTTTTAGTTCTTAAATCATCAAAGAAATAGTTATCGTTTATTAATACAAATAATTGAATTATGCTAAACATTTTAGCTAACTCTTCTTTTCGATCAGATGAATAATACACATCTTTATTATAATAATATCGCATTATAGCAGAGTTGCTCTCAGATGTAATTAACGGTTTTTCTATTATTAGTTTATTTTTTGGATCTAGATATATATCATTATATTTCTTATGATTCGGTGTAATATTATTAAAATGGTTTGTAATTAAACTTACGATGTTATTATAAATCTCTTTATTTAAATCACCTTGAATAAATGTATAAATATGTTTACATTGAAGTAGTTTGTTAATATTATTATATATTTGATCGTCTGATTGTTCTACATATTTCTTAATTTGTTCTGGTTCGTAATAATATTTATATAAGTTATTCTTTAACAATCGTCTAGTCGCAACAAAGGGTGAATCGTTTCTAGAGATATCTATATCTTGCAATAATTTAGCTTTTGCATGTTTATACGATTTATAGTTATCAAAGTATATTTTGAAAAATAATTCTAAAAACTCATATATTTTATTGCTATATCCTCCTATTACTATATTGATTCCATCACCTAATACTGATATAAATCCTGTATATCCAGCTATATGAGAATAATATCCGTTTATAACAAGTCGTTTTATAAATTCATTGTTATGGAGCAGTAATGAGGTCTGTTCCTCGCATGTAAACAGTTTATCTATATATATCGACATATATGTCATCATAACTTTATAGTCAGACCTATTATACATTATATTTTTTTCTTTGTCATATATATATGCTTGTTTAGGTTTAGATAACAATTTTATTTTTGAGATATACGGATTTTTCTCAATATATTTAAATTTTACATCCAATAATGGTAATTGTTTATCTGTTATTGCACGATATAAAATTTCATAATTCTTTTCTTTTTTATTTTTGTTCTTAACAAAATCTCTTGATGTATACATAACAATCGCTCGATTTCTAGACATTAAATTAACGTATTTTTTAATTAATTCTTTGTTAAAATCATCATATTTGTATGTGCCGTATATTATGTTTTTATAATCATATTTATATAATTTAGCAGTTAACATCGAAACAAATTCATACGGCTCCATTGAATCTAAATTAATAAACTGATTATAAGATAGTTGTTTCTGATCGTTATATATCTTATCGTTAATGGGTATATTTTGAACATAGTTTATTATTGATTCAGTTATTTCAAATCTTTTTTCAAATCCTTTATCTGTTAATTTTACGTCAAGTTCAATGGATGATACTTGTTTATTGTTGTCTCCGATTGATACGCCGTATTCAGTTATATATCCAAGTTCGTATAACGTATCATATATACTACCAACACCATTATAACTTAACACAAACGTTATATAATCTAATACTCGATTATATGGATAATTATATTCTGACGGTAATACCCATGCAATCACAATGCTATAAATATTTTCAATCGGAACTATTTCTAAAGTACGATATATATGATCATTTAGTTTTTTGTAAGTATCATTGCAATCTCTTGTTGTGCTATTATTTAAATTTTTATTTGTAATATGAGAAAAATATTTAATCGCCATTCTTTCCTGTTCTTGTATAGAATGCTTATCTAATATTACAAGTTTCATTTCATTCGCTGAATATTTATTATAAAACGTTTTTAATTCGTCATAGATGTTCGGAACCTTCAAGGTTTTAAGCGATCCAGTTGAAAATTTAGAATATGGATGTTGTTTATTCATCGATTCTTTTATCATAGTCATCATTCGATGTGGATGACTTTGTAAATTTTTATGATGTTCCGCATCAACCGCATTCATTTCTCTTTTAATTGCATCTTTCTTTAATAACGGATCTATAAAAAATCTAGAAAATATATCGAGACTTTCCTCAAAGTTATCGCTCAAAATTTGATAATAATAATTCGTTATTTCATCATCTGTGTAAGCGTTATCTAATCCTCCATGCGATTTTACAAACTTATGATGCGTATCTTCATCTTCATATTTATCTGAACCCATAAACAACATATGTTCTAAAAAATGAGCAATTCCGTTTATCGTATCATTATAACTCCCTACATTAACAGATAACGACACCGCTGAATAGCTACTATTTTTATCTATATCTTGTATTAATATAGTTTCAATATCGTTTGGTAGAACAATTCTTTTAAATTTATATTTATCTTTATAAATCGGAGGAATTATAATATTTGTCATATATGATGAACTAAGAAATAAAAATGATGTGATAATATATAATCATATAATAATACATCGTTATGGAAGCACCTCCAGTTATTGGCGATGATGAAACATTATCGAGTTATCAATATAGATTTGCTAAATATAGAGAACGAATGTTAAAAGACAAATATGATATAGTCATCTCATATCTAAATGATTGGTTGCGATGCGATAAAAAAGTGCTATTGCAATTTAAAAATATTCCTTGCGATAATTTTTTTAAATATCCAAAACATAACAAAAATTCTGTTATTCGTCATTTTAATAAACTTAAACAAATTATTGATATGTCATATCCAGTTGATTTAATTCCTAAAGATGTTTTATTACATAATATAAATCATATGTTAAATATATTGGGATATATACTAGTTCGATATAACAATGTATATTCTATTAAAATGATGTAAGTTATAAATATTTATAACTTGCTTAAACTAACAAACCGACTAATTTTGGGTCAATATCTAGAGTATCAAAGTTTTCAAAATTCAAATGTTCAATATTAAATGGAATCAACGCCAAATCCTCTAGAATACCGTCGTTTTGATAATTATCTGGAAATAATACATAATCAAATGTTTCGGTATTATATAAGTGCCTAATAATAGTTGAATAAATTCTAAAGGGTGTATTTTTATTCGCAGTATAAAACAATATTTTATATCCTAATATATCACTATTATTTCCCCACACACATTTACCAATTACAATGTCGACATTTTCAATTATTAAAGCGAGATAATCACTGTTTACTGATATATCCCAATTAGTACAATATTTATGTTTAAACTGTTCCAAAGTAAAATTATATTTAATAAGATATTTGTTAATCGATTTATTGTATATATCGTATCCAATATCTACATTTTTTTCGTTCATTACTTCTGTATAATAAATCGCTAATAATTTATCGATGTTGTAAACATTTCTAATATTTTGAAGTGTATCTTTCTTATAATATCCTAATTCAAACATGTTATCAGTGCTTAACGGATACATATAATATGTAACTGATGCTACTGGATTCTGAATAACCGTATTAGAATAATACATACATATAAATACATTTATTGTTGACATGTGAGATTTAATAAAAGTTCGTATCGATTTAGCAACTCCCATGCAACGATAATTTTTGTGTACGCACAGATTTTCTAATATATACATTTTATAATCTCTATTTCGAATATTAACATTTACAACAAAACTTTGTGCGTAACATATTAATTCTTTTTGTTTATTTGGATGTTTAAGATAAGCTCCATATTTATATATGTATCCTTGTGCAAAAATTGATCGTATCTCTTCTATGTCAATATCTTGTTTAAGTGAATGAAAATCTTCAAACATATTCTGTCGCAATAATATACGAACTTCGTTTATAGCATCATCGGTTAGTTGTGTTAATTCAATTACATTATTAGTATGATACATAGATGTATACAAATTATTTATCATAATTCCCAAATCTTGATGATCCCCATATTGGCGAAAATCAATAATCGTGTTGCAATTTTTATAATATAATTTCATTTCATCTTTAGTAGATGGATATGTAAAAAATATATCGTCAATACGGGGTTGTGAATTCATTTTTAACTTATTAACCATCTTTTTAAAACCCAAAATTTCCTTGTTGGTAAAATATTTTAGTGAGACACTCATAAAAAACAAATATATATATAATAATATTCACTCTTTTAATCAATTTTTAATATTTATATTAAAAATTTATCTATTCTCAGGATTAACCCATTCCATTCCTAATACATCAAATATGTCTTTCTCTGAATTTATAGGTATCATTTTACCTTCTTTGAATAATCCATATTCGTTTAGTTTATAATCTAGTTGTTTAGCCACTTCTCTCATTTTTGCATTAAAATTTCCAGAACCTGTCATATATAACAACGCAGGATAATAACTTTCATATGGAACTAATCGAATATCTATTCGTCTAATCGCTTTGTTTAGCAATTGGCTATATCCCATATATTTATTGTTTATATCTTTGTCCGTTAAATCGTCAATTAATATATTATTTTGATGTAAATATAATATTAGTTTGTATAACGGATTATACATAGGAGATGTTGTTTCTAATTGATTTATAGTATGTATATTTGGCGTAGTTATCAAGAAATCAATATCGTTTGATGTTAACTTTTGTCGGCGATACGAACCAGCTACAACACCATGTAAAGTTTTATCAATTTGATTTATTGCTTTATGTAATATCTCGTCATATATCAACATTTCTTCTCTCGGAATATCTTCTTTTATTTTTCCATAATATTTTAATCCTTTCATTATGTAATCAGACACTTGTAATTTATTATCTGTTATTAATTGTTGTAAATGATCAATAGATTTAACTCCTTGTTTTACTAACTCGATTGCTTTGATTGTTCCAATTCCATGAATTTGTTCTAATTCACGAACTGCTTTGTAATTTATCCCGTTATCTTCATGCAGTTCTTTTAAATAACCGTTTTTTAATATTTCATCTATTCTTCTCACCGTTCCTTTTCCTACTCCTTCCAAATGGGCTAACTCACTACCAAATTTAATCTTTTTTTGGTATAACTTGATTATCGTGATAATATTAGAAATTTGTTTTAATCTATAAGCGTGTTTAGTTTTTTCTTTTCCATAACTTTCTTCTATTTGCTTTTTAATGTGATCTTTTAATTTTTCAAACTCGCATATAATATTATTATTCATTCGTATATATATATATATATAATCTATTATCTTGTTAATAATATGTAAAAAATTGAAATATTATAAGTATAAATTTAATATATTGTATTGATTTCATAGAATATATGGCGGAAACAGTCGAACCACATGAGATAACGGACGAAGAATTGAAAGAATTATTAAAAGAAAGAGGGCTCGCTGGATTAGCAAATTTAGGCAATACCTGTTATATGAATTCAACTCTTCAAGCATTATTTAATTTGCCAGTGTTATCAGCGTATTTATTTAAAAAAAGCAAATATATAAAATATATCATGAAAAATATCGAAAATTCATTAAAGAAAATTAATCCTAATATTAGCCAAAAAGAAATTTTAATTAAGACAAATTCGTCGTTAACAAACATATATTTTAAAACTTTAGTGGCGACATGGGAAAAAGTATGCACTGTTGAACCTAGATCATTTAAAGCTAAAATCAGTCATTTAATGCCTATATTTAGAGGAAACTCGCAAAACGACAGTCCTGAACTAATTAATTTGATTCTTGATACAATGCATGAAGAAATGAAACATCGCGTTAATTTAAGTTTTGATATGACAGAAGTCGATGAACTGGAAGATTTAAGAAACAATAAAAATATAACATTAAAAAGCAATGCATCCGCAGAAGACAAACTTAAAATTAAAAATGATTATGATGAATATATTAAAACACATTTTAGACAATATCTTATATTAAAATCGTATGATTATTGGGAAAAATTTGTTACTAAAGATTATTCTATTATTCGGAGTTTAATGACGGGTTTATATTACTCTAAAATTACATGTCATGAATGCAATTATGTATCTAACTCATTTGAACCGTTTACGATTCTTACTATAAATATTACTCAAGAACAAAATATATATGCATCTTTTACAGAATTTTGCAAGGAAGAGTTATTAACAGGTGATAATAAATATGATTGTTCGATATGCAAAAAGAAAGTAGATGCAATAAAACAATTATATGTGTGGTATGCTCCCCCAGTTTTAATTGTACATTTTAAACGGTTTCATTCCAAAGGCGGACAACATGGACAATCAAAAGATGAACGCTTACTAAAATTTCCGATAACAGATCTCTCTATATCTAACTTACAATCACAGTACAAAGATCTTGATGCAACGTATGATTTACAATCGACGGTTCATCACTATGGACAAATTAGTAGCGGACATTATATCAGTATTAACAAAAATAGTATTAATAATAAATGGTATGTATATAACGACAACACGGTCTCTTTAGTCTCTTTGCAACCAGAACAAGCTCTAGTTACTTCAAGTGCATATATCGCTTTTTATATAATAAACGAATTTTAATTAATTAATTAATTAATTAATTAATTGCAAATATATTCGTTAATTTCATCTATTAATTTTTGTTTACTTTTGCTCCGTTTTCCAATTTTTAAATCAATTCCACATTGTTCAGCAATATTATGAATTTCTTTTAATTTTAATTTCGAACTGTTTTTCATCATTTTGGAGATTTCCTTATTAAAATTTGTTTTTAATTCAATATCAATTTCAGTATAGTTATTAGTATTTTTTACTTTGTTCTCTTTCTTATTAGTTAATGGTTCATCATCATCTTTAGTTTTCTTTTTACTGTCTTCTTTATTTTCTTTTTCTTTCTTATGAATTTTTATATCACATACTTTTAATTTGTTTTTAAAATCATTCGTTATTGCTAATATAATTTCATTATTCTGAGTTTTATATTTATATAATACATCTTGATATTTAACTAAATATACATTACCATCAACACGATCCATAAATAATATGACGCTATTTTTAAATTGATCGAACTCTTCTTTTTCATTATCATAATATTGATGTATTTCGGTTAAATCGGTTTCATTAAACAAATATATGTTAATGTGCATATAAGCAGCTATTTTCTTTAATACTTTATTATAATTTGACGATTTCTTAACAGATGTTTTAAGCTCTCTAATTAAATCGTTGTCCTCGTTATTATTAGTTGCACTTATAATTGCATTATATATATTCTTGCATTTAATTAAAGTAATATCAAATCGATTATCTAACATATCTTTTATACTATCGATATTTTGTTCAGTTTCGTTTTTTGTAGAATAATTTTTATCTTCTTCTTTCTTTTGAAGCGTTTCTAATATTACAGTTTCTGAAACGTTTAAATTATTGATATATTGAATAAGATCTTCTTTTGATAAACTCATAACTAACTTTTAAACTTCATACACATTTAAGTTATTATTTAACAATTTTTTCACTTACATTAAAACTAGAATATGTTATATCTTCAGACGTTGACGCATCCTCATATTTCTTTTTTCTTAATATGTTTTTTTCTAAATTACTAAGCCTATGCGTCATTTGCATTTCATCCAAATCATCGTGTATATACGGTTGATAACTTCTAATTTCATCTTTTTCTTCGTAACTGTAATTTGCTAAAATGTTGACTATTTCATCATATACCTCATCTTGTAGATTGTGAAATCTAATATATATTCCATTTGAATTATTCGTGTATTTAATATTATATTTCGTAATAATGTTGAATATATCATACAATATTTTGTTGTTGTTTGTTTTATTCATATTTTCTTTTATTTTATCTATATTTTCAATTATTTTCTTTTTGTCATTAAATGTATAATTTGGCATATATTATTTATTATAGTTATATTTATATATTAATAAAAATCATAATTTAGTTCAAATAACTTTATAGCAAGATTAAAATATATAATCCATTATATATTTTATAATAGATAAATATATAAATATGAGTGATGTTGTAAATAAATTTAAAATAGATTATTCTTATCCAGATACGGATGATGTGGAATTTCAAAAAAAAATATACGAGAAAAAAGAATTTTATACTAACAAAATTCCAGATCGACCAAACGTAGATAAATATCAAGATGTTAAAGAATTTAGAGATCGCATATGTTCTCGTGAATTTTCATTATCCGAACATCAAAATTTTCTTAGTAATTATATTAATCCAAATACACCATATAGAGGAGCTTTAATATTTCACGGAACGGGTACTGGAAAATCATGTCTAGCAATTGCAGCGGCAGAAAAGTTTATAGATATAATTATTAAATATAATACTAAAATTTATATTCTAGTTAATGGACCATTACACCGTGAAAATTGGTATGACGAATTGATGACTTGTACAGGTGAAAAATATAAAGTATATGATGATAAAACAACACTAAAAAGCGAAGATTATGAAGCTCATGTTAAAAAAATAGCGTTTAACAATATTAAACAATATTATAAAATTATTACCTATAGAGGATTTTATCGTCGTGTTCTAGGTGAAAAAATCATAGAAAAACAAGTCGTTGGAGACAAATTAAAAATAGTATATCGCAAAACAAATGAGGGTGAATACGAACGTGATACAGCGGTCGATAAAATTTATAATTTAAATAATACTTTATTAATTGTTGATGAGGCTCACAATTTAACAGGCAACGATTACGGTGAAGCAGTTAAGAAAATAATGAAAGAATCAATTAATTTAAAAATATTATTATTAACCGCTACACCTATGAAAAATTTAGCTGATGACATTATCGAATTAATTAACTATATACGTCCACCAAACGATCCTCTTGTAAGAGATAAAATATTTAATAATCATTATAACCATGAAATGGATTTTAAATCAGGAGGAAAAGAATATTTAGCCAAAATGGTTAGCGGATATGTATCTCACTTGCGTGGTGCAGACCCAGTAACTTATGCAAAAAGAATAGATAAAGGCGAACTGTTAAAAAAAACAATTTCCACCAGAGTTACAAGATGTATAATGAACCAATTTCAAGAAAATGTGTATATGTCAATCTCTAAGGAAGAACACGAAGATACTCTCGACCGCAAAACTAGTGCCATCTCTAACTTCGTTATACCTGGTTTATCAAAAGATCACAAAGAATTAATTGGATATTATGGCAACGAAGGATTATCTATTGTAATGAATCAACTCAAACTTTACAAACCAAAGTTAAATAAACTTATTGCAGATTATTTAGGAAAAACTACGGACGATGAATATATATATTTATCTGAATATAATAAAACAATAACTGGTGATATATTAAAGTTTCCGACTATTAAACACTTTTCTATTAAATTTTATCGTGCATTTAAGAAACTAAATCGATTGTTTGCTGGGCGTAAAGGTGCAAAAACAGCATTTGTTTATTCGAATTTGGTTAAAGTTGGAATCGAGTTGTTCCAGGAAACATTAATACAAAACGGATATCTCGAATTTCAAGAAAATCAAAAAAATTATCAAATTACTAAAAATACAATATGTTATTATTGCGGTCATACATATGAACAACATTTAAGTGAATTAATACACAGATATAAAAAACATGAGGATTCTTCGACGGAATATGAGACAATCGATATACCTAAACATACGTTTTATCCAGCAACATTTTTAGTTATTACAGGAGAAAAAGAAGGAGAAAGTATGGAAATTATGCCACAATCTAAAAAAGAAATACTAAACAAATATTATAGCGTTATAGAAAACGTAGAAGGTAGATATATAAAATTATTGTTAGGTTCACAGAAATTAAGTGAAGGAATTAACACTAAAAATACTGGTGAAGTTCATTTGTTAGATGTACATTACAATTTAGAGCGAGTTGATCAAGTTATTGGTCGAGCTATTAGATGGTGTTCACATTATAAACAAATGACAGAAAAAAATCCATATCCATTTATTAATGTATATAAATATGTAGCTTCGTTAAAAGATAACACTATGTCCAGCGATGAAGATCTTTATTTTAAAGCTGAACGAAAATATTTATTAGTTAAAAAAGTAGAACGTTTATTAAAAATTAATGCAATTGATTGTCCATTAAACAGAGCTGGAAATATCTTCATAGAGGAAGTTGAAAAACATAAACATTGTGGAGAAAAAGGAAATGAACCATGCCCAGCCATATGTGATTACACAAATTGTGATTTCGTATGTGCAGATAAAGCATTGAATCTTAAATATTATGATAAAAATAAAAGCATTTATAAGAAAATAACTAAAGAACAACTTGATACTACTACGTTTACTAATTCATTAGCAAGAACCGAAATAAACTATGCTAAAGGAAAAATCAAAGAATTATATAAACTAAAGTTTGTATATGAACTAAAAAATATAAGCGAATATGTTAAATCATCATATAAAGGAGAAAACCGTGAATTATTTGATGAATTCTTCGTTTACAAAGCTTTAGATGAATTATTACCAGTCAATGAAAATGATTTTAATAATTTTAAAGACACAATATTAGATAAATTTAATCGTCCAGGTTATTTGATATTTAAAAACAAATATTATATATATCAACCGTTCAATCAACATGAAAATGTTCCTATGTATTATCGAACTGTATATGATTTTCCATCTTCTAAAAAACTCAGTCTATTTACTTATATGAAAAAAAATAGCAAATATGATATAGATATCAAAGACGATATTATAGAAGAAATCAATGAATATGACTTCGAGAGTACCACGGAATATTATGAAAATAGAGATGAAAATAGTATAGTAGGAATAATCGATAAAGGTAAAGAAGAAGATTTGTTTAAAATTAGACCTAAAAGAGGTAAAATATTAGATAAAACAAGGGGATTCGGTATTCCCTCATTTAAAGGAGGTGTTTGTGTATACAAAGATAAACCATATATAACTAAACTAATCAAGAAATTGGGTATAGATAATAAATCTAGTTCTAGGTTCGATCTATGTAACTCTATTAAAGATCATCTATTATTATTAGAAAAATACAACACTGAAAAAAAAACATATGTAATGATACCAAAAAACCACCCTATTTATAAATTTCCTTATAATGTACACGAACGAGTCGAATATATTAAAGATTTGCTTAACAAAAAATCTATTCTTAAACTTACTTTCATAACACATAAAGAAGGAACCACAAACAACGTTAAATATAAACTGGAATTAACTTACATAAGAGGATTAGACGAATATGAAGATTTAATAAAGGAACTCGGAGGAATACTTGATGGAGATAAATTCATCTTTTTAATCGAGTAATATCGATAATTAAAAAGATAAATTTATCTCATATTTAATATGTATAAGCATATTAAAAATAATAAAGAAACTATAAAAATAATAAGTAAATTGTGAGTTCTTAAATAAAAGTTTATTAAAAACACAGTTAATTATTAAGAAATATTAACTGTTTCGCAACAAATGTTAAATTAAACTTGCTTTTAGTATTGAAGACTATAGATTAATAAAAAATTGAAGATTGTAAGTATATAGATTGTCCATTATAAATGATATATTTTGCAACAAAGCAAAAACTACAATATGAGCGAGACCGCGGATTATGTCGCAGAGCGTCTGGCGACGTATGTGACAACCGAGGAGGACTTCCTGGCGTTTGTTCGCGTTGCGGACATCCGCGGCGACCTTTTTGCTTTGTGCGGGCTTGCCCCCCGCAACCGTACTGGTGTTCTTTGTGGGCTTAACCCCCGTGCAGGAGGGGAGAACCCCTATCTCATGTCCTCGCCGAGGACGCCGATCCTGGCAGGGATAATGGGGGTCTCCCTGGACGAAGTGCGAAACTTGCTTCGCACATGGGCTGACGAGGAAGACATCACCAACATCCCCCTCCCTCTGCTGCGGTTCCTCGTCGCCTGGGTTGGCGTGGATGCCCGCGAGTGGGCATACCATGGACCTCCCCCCGAACCTCTCCTCGTCCGCCTCCTTCGGGATGTCGTGAACGACCCCGACGCCGACTTTTGACGGACAACAAAATAATTTTTGTTTAAAAATTGAATATAAATAATCAATACGCTTTTCTTTTAAATATTATGTGTTGCTAAGAATGGGACGATGTTGTGTCCTCACTTGTGCGGCACCAAGCATACTTACCGTGTTTATGCACGGTAAGAAGAGGTCGCTGTGTTCAATACACGCCTTTATAAATGGACGCATCGCCATCGCCCAGGATGTACCAAAAAGGCATACTGTGTCTTTGTAGTGTTTGTAGTGAATAAAAGTCCTTTTTTTGTTTTATAATAAAAAATTGACAAAGTTAAATCAATAATAAATTCATTAATAATTAAACAAAACGCATTAAAACGCATTAACCGCATGTCGGCTCCCACTGACCCACTCACGTATGCTCCCCAAGCTCCGCCAGAGCTTGAGACGAGCAAGACGCCTCTCAAGGTGTTGACGTCCTTGTGCGATCGTGCACAGGAGTCCTCCAAGAACGTGTCAACTGACGCGTTTCGCCGTTGTGGTTTCCTCCTTCATGGGCGAAATGCAATGGTGGTAAGGGCGGGGTCCAAGTACACCGCCTTTTACGTCAAGTCCATGGTGACAGGCGTTCGATCTTCTGACACCATTGGGACGTATGATGCAACGGGAGAAATCCTGCGGCTGGGCACGGAGATTCCTCTGCGGGAGATCGCCTACTACGGGCGAATCGCCGAGCACGACGTTCGCCGCATCTTCCGAGCGTGAGTCAAAATAATTTTTGTCTCGTCGCTATCGCTCCTCCTCGATAAGTGTCGCTTTGCTCCCCTTGACTACTATATATTTATTTTTATAATATTTATTATAAAAACACGGAAAGTTTTAGCAATTAATAGCTAAATTGTCAATCGCTAAAAACATCATTCGGAAGAACATCATCATCAGTATCTTCTTTATTTTTCTGTTGTTCCTTTTCTTCTTTAGATTTAATTAAATATGTTCTATTTAATACTTGATTACGTTTTTCTAATAGATAGTTTATTAATTCTTCACCCTTATTCCATTTTGATATATTCATTTTAAATATAGTTCCTTGCAATGGATTATATACACAAATTCTATTTATATGTAAGTTATTGTTACGTGCTAAATGTGTATAACATAATAGTTGTAATAGCCAAGCTCCTTGCATATCTGGACGGTTGCTAACTTTATAATCGTATATTTCATCACCATGAAATAAATCTAACTCTCCGTAGACACCGTTCTTTAACAATAGATAATAATGACATTTCGTTTGTGTATCTAGTAACTCAATAAACTTATCAATATCGTTATATAACTCTGAATATAAATCTAAATCGTCAATATTAATATCTTTGTATAGTAAACGTCTACGTCGTTCAGTTACGATTTTATTGCATTTTGATATAGTCCATACTACAGATGATGAACATTTTTCTCCGCTTGTAAATGCAATTAAATTTTTAACCATATCTTGTTCAAACTCTTCTGGTATAAAACGATCTGGAAAAATTGGAACAAGTTCTATTGGAATTTTCATTTTAGTGCTATTAATTTGCATTAATTTAACAATTGAACATACGGCTTTAATATCTTTAGGTAATATTTGCTTAATATATATTTTATCACCGTATCCGTTTTCTAAACGTTCAATTATATGTTCGTTATCTTCTTGACTAATTAATCTAATATTATCTTCAAAATTTTCTTTGTATTTTTGATATATCGCCCATAAATAATTGTTGACTTTTACATTAGCAATGGCTCTAATTGCATGGCGATAAGTTAATCCTTCTGATATTTTATCATGCATACCAATTTTATGTGATATTAAGCAATCTATATAGATACCAAAATCACTATATATATCGTTATCTTTAACAAACTGTTGATATATGTATTCGTCATGCAGTTTAATTTTTGTTACTTCCACATTTGGAATAATATTAAGAAATCTAAGTTTAGTATAATCATCTCCATCTAAATTTTCCAACAACGCAGACACCGATAAATCACAGTTCCCATGGTTTGATTTAGATAAACCAAAATGTTTGCAATCTAATTTTGGTGTATATAAGTTAGTCGATATTTCACTTAAATATCTAGTCACATACACACACGCACTAAATTTTGAAAAAAAGTAATATAATTTATCTTTGGCTCTAGTTGTTGCTACGTAAAATAGTCGTCTACTTTCCTCAATTTCTAGAGTGTTCTTTTTCATAGGAAACAATTCATCGTTCATACCAATTATTAATACATATTTCCATTCTAATCCTTTTGATTTGTGTATTGTACTTAAGCATACCGAATCTTGCTTTATTTTCACTCTCATATCTTGTTTTCCTTCTAATAATACACAGTTTATTTTTGCTTTTGATAGTTCATTTTCTAAGGAAATTAACGGATAATTTATTGGACTAAGCACTGCAATATCATGCAGTTCGGAACCTTCTGCAACCAACATATTAATTGTGGTTCTTACATTTTCTAACATTTTCTTCATTGTATGCGAATATATAACACATGGTTTAACGTTAGATTCCCTAATACTAATCATCTTTTTCGGCATTTGTAGTTTATTATGTTCGATACTCGCATTCGCCAACGCAATTATTTCTGGAGTAGATCGATAGTTTATAGTTAGCGTATGCTTAACCGTATTTTTAAATTGCTCTTGGAATTTAAATATATATTCTATGTTAGATCCCCTAAAGCTATATATATTTTGTGCGTCATCGCCTATCGCATTGACAATAATACCATTATCATAATAAGCTTTAATTATCGAATATTGAGTGTCGTTAATATCTTGATATTCATCAACAAATAAATATTTTTTACGATTCAAATATTTATACCTATTCGGATGTGTACACAAAAATTTTAAGAATAAATTACTATATTCTGATACATCACTTACGGCATATTCCATTATGTCCTTCCCATATTTATTTATATTTCTTAACGCGATACTATCAATTGTTCCAACTTCTAATTCTGTATTAATACCAATAATTTTCTCTAATTTTCTCTTCATATCATTCGATGCGTCTCGAGTAAACGTTGTTAAAGTTATAGTAGAAGGATCTACACCCAAATCTATTAAATATTTGAGTTTGTGCAATATTGTCGTCGTTTTGCCAGATCCAGCACACGCCGTAACTAACATATTTTTATTTATATCTTCTTTAATAATTTTAAGTTGTTGTTCGTTTAGTCTAAACTTATCATCTTTTATTTCGCACGTTTGAGAATATAAGTTATAGTTATTACGCAAATAGAAAAAACAGTATGCAGTTGCTTTAATATCGCCCACTGCATTGTGTGCATCGTCAAAACTTGATTTAAAACAAAAATCATATAACTCCGATAACTTCGGTGATTTATATGAACCATTTGCATTTTTTAAATGACATATAGACACTGTCGTTTTTTTAGTGCATATAATTTCTTTTTTTTCTAAAAGTTTTAATGCTTTATTTTTTTTTAATCTATACATTTCATTTTTAATAATAGATATATCAAACTCTGCATTATGAGCGACTACGAATTTTACTATTTTTAGATCTTTGTATAAATCATCTATAATTATATCTATATCTATTCCATCTTCATCGGCTTCACTATTTGTTATATTATGTATATTAATTGATTCTTTTGGTATGGTAAAATCGTATGGCTTTCTTATATAATTTTTTAAATATAACTTATTTCCATAAGCATCATATATAATCCAGGCGACCTGAACAATTCTAGCGTTGTTGTATAGTTCATTCTTAGTATAATTGTGTTGATATCCTTTAGCTGGAATACCAGTAGTTTCTAAATCTATTATCATAATTGTATTTTTATCTAACATTGCCATGTTGTAGGCAATTTTTGTAAATTTGTCATCTAGTTCTTTGTTCATACTAATTGTTTCATCTATATCATTTAAAATGTCGTCCATATCTTATACCATTGTATAATAATCATGTTTTATCCTAATAATTATCAATTTTTATTGTTAGTATTATAATAAACAATAAATACATATCATCATTATATTCTATATGTCATTCCAGGCTTTCCAAATGCCATCGCTGGATTAAATTCACTTGGACCAGGTGGAGGCATCGATCTTTGAGTCATCATAAGTTTTCCAATAACAACAATTACTAATATTAAAATAACACCACCAATTAAAAGATATATCCAATTTCCCATACTACTAGTAACAGATGCAGATCCAGTTGCCTCTGATTCTGCCGCCGTGCTTGACGTAGTTTCTGCTGTTATTTGTATACCAAGATCATTGGCTAAATTTGTTAATATATTGTTAGTCATTTTCGAATCTAATAAACATTTTGCTACTTTCGTCAACGCAAGATCTTGACGAATTGCAGTTATATTTATATTTCCACCAATATTAGCATCTTCTATTACAATAGCATTTGTTTGATTACTCATATCGACACATTCTGATAAACTCTCTTCTGTTATATTATTTTGAATTCGATTTACTAATATATTTTGAAACGTTATTGCTGTCGACGTTGTACTAGTAATATTAACATCATTGTCGACTGTCGTTGACGCTTCACCAGAACTAAAATCGAATATACCTTGATCAACTGCCGCTTGTCCATCACTTTCTAATGTTGCTAATATATTAGAATCTGTTATTGCATCTACAGCAGACATAATTGAGTTAAACGCAGTCTGTGATGTAGCATTTCGCAAATCTGTCGTATTAACACAATCAAAAGTTATTACTGCAGTTTGTGATTGATCAACATTTCCTATATTTAAATCCCCTGCTACTGTTATCCCTCTTAATTCTATTAAATTGCTTAATTGATTTGCTGTAGAACATGTACTTGCAGATTGTATCATCGTATTATTAATTTGCTCGTTTAGTTGTTCTGCATATGATTGTATATCAGTTTCAGATATCACGTTTTGTGTTATCGTATTTTCAATATTTGTTTTTGAAACATCTCCGCCCATTATGTAAACCTATATATAAACTTTAGATTTTAGTTTTATTCCTAAACATATCGAGGCGATGTCGCTCATCCTCGATAAGGGTTGCTTTGCACCCCTTGTGCAACTTGTATATATGGATTTATTGGATTAAATTTAGGTTTGATTCTTTTTATAGATAATACTATTAAAATAATTAATAACACAATACCAATCATTATACCAATAAATAACTCCATATTATTTGTTATCCAGTCTGAAAACGAGAATGAAGTTGATATCGTAGATTCTCCGTTTATTATTCCACCTGTTGGTCCATTTGCAGTAGTTTCACCTGGTGTTCCATTTGCAGTAGTTTCACCTGGTGTTCCATTTGCAGTAGTTTCACCTGGTGTTCCATTTGCATTAGTTTCACCAGTTGTTCCATTGCTTGATGCATCCATTCCACATTGCTGTATTACATTTTGTTGCATCGCTGTATCTCCTCCAATTGAACTATCTTCTAAGTTAATAATTGCTTGACATATCGTTGTAGACGGGCATCCGAGTTGAGTATTTCTAGATATTGGATCTGGATATATATTTTTATTAATAGCATTCGTATAACTATCTATATTACATTCTGGAAGTATACATCTGGGTACTGGATTATCAGTTAAATTGTAAAACATTGGATCTATAATTCCGTAACACGCACATTCTTTTTTAAATTTAACCCAATCAGTTGAATTAAACCTTGGATTTTCTGCCATAAAACGTTTTAGTTGATTTTGACAATATAAATAATAAAAGTTATCGCAATTTGATGTAAACCTTGCCCACGGATAAGTATTTCCCTCTGGTTGAACTATTAATGAACAAACATTTGGAGGAACAACTATTTCTTTTTCTATATATTTATACTTATTATATGTCTCTCTAACATCTGTATCAAAATCATCTATATCTGTAACTGGAATACGTACTTTTATAGTGTCTCCTCCTTCTTTTCCTAAACAACACGCTCGTTTTATTGTTGTTTGGTATAAATGCTGATTTATATAATTGTTAGAATTTGACGTTGGAAGCGACATATTACTAGTGTTCCAAGAGTTTCTTATATTTGCTAATTCTGTTGGCGACGTTAATGTATTTAACATCGATGCATATAACAAAGCATCTGTCATATTATATAGATATATTACATAATATTTAATATTATTATGTGTAATATCATCTAGTTAGTGTTATGTATTAACATATAACTTGTCTCATCGATGTCGCTCCTCCTCGATAAGGGTAGCTTTGCTCCCCTTGTGCTATATATAGTCATCTGCAAAATATTTTAATTATGTGTATATATCAATATATACATATATAATGGACAGTATTTTATTTGTTAACCCCTTAATAAAATCTTATATTAATTCGGCATTTATCGATATGTTCCCAAATTTAAATGCAACTGATAAACATATATTAATTAGTTACACATCCGCTCTAATTGAATATATGGCGTTTTATTTTAGATATGATGATCATAAACGAGAAATGTATGAACAATTAAAAAGCAACAATTTTAGAGATATCAAAAGTGTAATTTTATTGTTGTTACCTTTTATTAACGAAAAAAGCAATTTTCGTAATATAACATCAATACAAGAAGTATATACAACAAATAATAACAGTACTTACAATTTAACATATACATATACAAATTATATATATGGAGCTAGGGATCCGAATAATTTTAAATTTATAAATACAATGTTAAAAGATAATTTTATATTATTACTTCGAACAATTGAAAAAGTAGCAAATAAATTATATATCAACTGGATTGATGTTGTTCCACTAGATGCGATTAAATCATTAGAATTTTCAAACGAAGTTTATGATAAGTGGAAAAATAAAAAAATTTTATATAATGAACACACTACAAAATTTAATGATCCTAACTTATATGTCTTGCAATATATTAAAAACAATAATAATCGTTCTATACAACTTAGTGAAATATATGATTATTCATCTTGCGTAATATATGAGTCTATTAAAGATATCAAATGGCTAATTTTTGATATATTCCCTACAAGTTATGATCTTCCACCAATTCCGTATATGAAAATATTAGGAAATTTATTTAATGTTAAACCGATTGTTGATAATGAACCATGGAATGAACTAGATGCGGAATTTATAGATATTTTCTCAAACAAATGGACTGACGTAGTTAAAAGTTTAATAGATAATACTAAACGTTTACATGATCATTTTATTATATTATCACATGATGATTTAAAATATTATGAACCAGCAACTATATTAAAAATACAAACTGATAAAAATAATATTGCTTTTACAAGAAAAGAAGAATTAAAGTTTATTCGTGGTATATTATATTATTTTATTAAACGTTATAAAAAGTTGGATCAAGCAATTGAAGATGGAATGCGTATACATCCTGATTTGTTAAACAAATCAGCAAACGACGACGAAGCAGAAGACGATGAACTTGGATATGAATCATTTGAAGAAATGTTAGATGAATGTTCTAAAACTTTACCACCTAAACATTTTTATGAATTTATTCGTATATCAGTGTTAGAATTAAAACGGTTACATGTATTTAATGATGATATATTTTCTGAAAACAATCCTTTACATGTTCATTTTATGAAACAACCAGCTTTTTTCTCAATAATAATTGATCCTAATGCAACCGCATATATAAAACAAATAGAAATAATTCGTCCATCAACTGATACTAAAATTAATTTTTTTGTATCTCTAAAAATGTTTTACAATTTTATTAAATCTTTTGTACATAAAACTAAAACTACTGGAAAATTTGTACGCTTGCCCAAACGTTGGGATGGGTTATCAAATGATTATAAAAATATCATAAATAACAGATTATATGACGAGGCTAACAATGATCCAGATATAAATGATAAATGGTTTGTTATTAACCAAACTTTTAGACGATATTTTCCCGAAATGGAAACTGACAGAGAATTAATGAATGCTTTTATAGATGACATATATAAAGTGTGCCATAATATATTTATTTATGCAATTGTTTATCAATATGTATGGTCTGGAACATTATCTAGATATATCCCAAATCAAATAATTCATAATTTTAATCCATATGATACAACTGAAAGAAAAAAGTATTTAAAAAAATATTTCTTACATAGCGATAAATTTGATAGTTCTCTCTATTTTATCAATAACAAACCATTTAATAAACAAGATAAAATAACAATAAAAATAAATAAAGATTATGATTCATATACATTTTTTGAAAATATAATTGAAAATGAATGGACTATAATGTATGCAATGAATTGGATGTCTCAAATTTCATTTTTTCATCGCTTTATGAATAATCGTATATTATATGTAACTGGAGGAACGGGTGTGGGTAAATCAACACAAGTTCCAAAATTATTATTGTATGGATTATATGCATTTGATTATAAGCTAGGAGGTAAAATTGCGTGTTCTCAACCACGTATTAAACCTACAACTGGAAACGCACAAACAATTGCATCACAAATGGGCGTACCTATATTAGATATAACAGAATTCATTCAAAATACTGCATATAGCGGAGAAAAAACAGATAACTATTCAATACAATACGCACATCAAAAAGATACACACAAAGGAACAGCTCCGACTGTTTCGTTAGAAATAATGACAGATGGTTTGTTATATCAAAAAGTTAAAAATCCCATCTTAAAATCAAAAAAAGATACAGGTAATATTAAAGAATTACGTTATACTGATCGAAATATATATGATATAATAGTTGTAGATGAATCTCATGAACACAATCCTAATATGGATATGATATTAACATTAATGAAATATGGTATACAATATAATAACACAATTAGGCTTGTTATCATTAGTGCTACTATGGACGACGACGAAGCAACTTATAGAAGATATTACAAAACAATAAACGATAATTATATGTATCCAATCAATTATGAGCTATTCAACAATAAAATATCTCGTTTCTTTGTAGATCGCCGTATACATATCGAAGAACCTATAAGTTTATTTAAACCAAAGCAACCTACTCGATATGAAATTACAGAAATTATTGACACTAAAACAGAAATAATCGATATAATTAAAAATATAGTCAATACATCAAACAGTGGACATTTATTAGTATTTATGCCAGGACAAGCAGATATTATTGATCTAACAATTAAATTAAACCAAATATTGCCAGAGAATATATTAGCAGTAGAATTCTTCTCTAAAATGAATTCAGATCGATTGTCAATCGTTGAAAACATTAACGATAAAATAGGAGAATTGACGATACCTCGTACAGAAGCATTTTATGAATATATTGACGGAACATCACTAAATGAAGTTGCACCTGGAACATATAACAGAGCTATTATAGTTGCCACTAATATTGCAGAAGCATCTATTACTATTTCAAATTTAAAATATGTAATAGATAATGGTACATCAAATGTAATGATATACGATTATACAGTAAATAGATCTCATTTATATAAATTGCCAATCACGATATCATCTAGAGAACAACGTAAAGGTAGAGTCGGAAGAACAAGTCCTGGAACTGTATATTATACATACGATATTACAAAACAAAATACAATGCCAAACTTATATAAAATATCAATCGGAAACGTTGCAAATATATTATATGATGTATTGAATGAATATCCAAATTCTAAACCATTATTTACTAAAGATAATGATCCATATATTAATACTAATCAATTTATTTATGGTTTAGAAGATGATGTTAAGTCATTCGCCCATAACTATCAGTTTAATTTAGGTTCATATATACAAGCACAATATTATAATGATGATGTATTGTTAGATATGGGGTATGATCCATACATTGCTCCTAATTCATTATACGATTTATATTCACATGGTTTTGATATTAAAACAGTTGTTGATATAAATGGCACTTTCTATATAGTTCATCCCGATGAAACCAATTTAGTTCGCGATATAGATGGTAAGTTTTTTGCTTTCAAAAAATATGACGCAAATTATAATATTGTTGATTATATAAAATTAAAAAACAATGTATATTATTCAAATAAAATATCAGCTTTTCTTGAAATGTTGCAACAGAAATTATACATCGTTAATTATAACAAAACTGAATATTCTAAAGCAATTGAATATATAACTCGTGTGTTTAGTTTACCTCCAGAAGCTTCTATTATGTTGCTTTATAGTCATAAATTTGAAGTGTTAGATGATATGCTAAAATTGTTATCAATATATTATTATAATCCAGAAAATGTTACTCAATTAAATGAACTACTTTCAAGACCAATTAATATAAATAAAATTCGTGGTTTATTACAAGGAAACGATGATAATGATGTTTTGCTAATGGTGTTTAATAAATTATTAAAGGAAATCGATTTCGACTCATCTATTTATTCTGATATTACTTATATTAAAGACGAATTTGTTAAAATAAAAGATGAATTTTTTAACATTTATTATATTGATGATCCAATTGATAGAAGAATTAAACTCAATGCAAGCAACGTATCAATGAAACTATATAACAAACTATTGTCATTATATAGAAATAGTTATATAAATAGAACTAATTACGATATTGATAACGAAATTAACGCCGCTATAAATTCACATATAATTGCTACTAAACAAACTGATAAAATAAAGCATAATGAATTAATAAAAATTAATGATTTATGTATTCGATACGGATTTAATATAAATAATATAATTCGATGTATTAATAGTTACGCAACTTTGTTAAACTCTGTGTTAGATTTACAAAGAAATAAACTCGAAAATGCAATCATAAAATATGATTTGGATTGGAGTTCTAATTTAGGAATTTCAATTAATCCTGAAATTGTAAATACTGAGAAACTAAAAATTATATCAACTATCGCTATGCCATATAATGTAATGATATATGTCGACGATAAACAATATACACCATTTGCTTATATAGACGACAACAACGTATATACAATTTTGTCTACACGGAAAGAAGAACCAATTATATTTATTGATAAATTTAAATTTAAACTAATAATGGCGATTAACAAAAACGATTTGTTTGAAACAATTTCTATTTTAAATCAACTCCCAGAAGATTATTTGTCATATGTTCCAAATGTATTTAATTCATTATTAGAATCGTCTTTAAACGCAAAAAAAGAAATTAAACTAAATAGTATCATAAATGACGCACTAAACATTATACAAAAAAAATATAATAGTAGCCAATGGCTATCATTAGCAAAAAGCGAATCATCAGATATTAAAAGTATATTAGATACGTATACAGCAAATATACCACAATTAGATTTACGAGTATTGACTGGAGGAAGACATCGAGAACAACAGTTCGTAAGAACGAAACAAAAGAAAAAAATTTATTATTTAATCAAACAATAAAAATTGATATTATTAATCCATATGAATTAATAACATATAATGTAATGCTTAATAACTATATAAAACGTGTTTATATTGACGACAGAATTAACGAGATTCAACTAAATGGATTTTATATTAAATATAACATACACATATTTTTTATAACAAATGCACACGCAATTACAAATTCAAGATATATTAAAGTTGACAATAATATATTAACAGCTGTAACGATTGCATACGACGTCGATTTAGCGTTGTTTACACATGAACACATAGACGAAGAGAAACATTATTATGAGTATTCAGATTTACAAATGAATTTAACTGATTTGTGTGTAGAACATATATATTTATATAAACATTGTATTAACTTAACTGGTAATATTAAGTTAAGTATAAAAATGATATCCAGAATACCACACGGAATATTACTACCACATATTATTATGAATGTTCCAACTAAACATTTTCTAACAACAAATGGTGTATGTGGTAGTATATTGATCGGATATAATAACCGTAAAGAATATAAGATTCAATCTATTATTTACATGAGCAATGACGAAGTTGTTTACACAATTCCGTCATTTTTTATTAAACGTGTAATCAATGAATTTGATAAATGCGGATTATGGAACGGAATATGTGGATTCGGTGCTATATTTAAACCAACAAAATATACGTTGTCTACATCATCAAATTCCACTCAATATAATGGACTGTTAGTTGTTGATGATATGAATATAAATTATAATAAATATTCTAGAATCACAAGAATGAACATTCACACGAATGATATAATATTGTCGATCAATAACATTAATTTCAATAAAAATGGCTTATTACTGCACAAAGAGTTAAATATTATGGTTGATATTAACTTTTACATCGCATCACAATATATTAAAGATGATGAAATTATATTAACAGTCGCAAGAAATAATATTATAAAATATATATCTTCAACAGCACGTCCATTCGATACATATTCTCTAATTCCTTATAAAGGCGATGTTATAATAGTCAATGATATGAAAATTGCAGAAGTTGCAATTAATAATTTTTCTTTAAACTTTATTTCTATGTTTTATACTTATCATAAAAATCAAGGTAAAAAATATTTTGATGAGATATACAGGGGTGTATGTATAACAAACCTAAAAGGTAAAAAAATAGATGAACTTTATATTATAAGAAAAATCAGTAAATATCAAATTAATAGTATACAAGATCTAATTAAAATATTAAACATATATGGCTATTCATCAGACGGTGATAAATATAAATTAAATCAAACAACACATCACGTCATAGTAGATAAATATACAATTACATCTAAAACATCAACACTTATGAAAATTAATTATTTATTTTAATAATATATTTAGTTAAATATTTAACTAATTATTTGTTTTGTATACATATAGGGGTTGTTTAAGTATCTAATGTACTTTGTTAATTTACGTTATTAATTTACTTTGTAGATTTACTTTGTAGATTTACTTTGTAGATTTACTTTGTAGATTTACTTTGTAGATTTACTTTGTAGATTTACTTTACAAATTTACTTTGTAGATTTACTTTGTAGATTTACTTTGTAGATTTACTTTGTAGATTTACTTTGTAGATTTACTTTGCAAATTTACTTTGTTTATCCCCTATATGCAAGACTCCTTAATTAAAATTAA
>Ga0209542_10002503_pt1 | contig 41017 bp, 31 predicted proteins | sample RifCSPhighO2_01_FD_184028 | JGI IMG/M metagenome (GOLD analysis project Ga0209542, IMG submission 184028) | Soil microbial communities from Rifle, Colorado - Rifle CSP2_plank highO2_0.1 (SPAdes) (version 2) | ecosystem: Environmental > Terrestrial > Deep subsurface > Rock core/Sediment ... | reverse complement strand
AACCTAAGACAAAATCTGCATTTAATCGCTTCCTGCTACGCGATACTAGAGTTGGTTGACCAAATTACTCCTGATCGGCAGGAGAACATAGAACTGTTTAGGCTGCTAACCCAAGTTCTAAAAAAGCTAGACGAAATAGAGAAAACTGAAGATGCTGGGAAAATTCTAACCTCTTTCAAAATGAAACTTCTAACCAACACTGGATTCAGACCTCAACTGGTAAAGTGTGCTAGCTGTTCTTCAATCTTGACTACCACAAGTAATCGTTTTAGTGCCGCTTTAGGTGGTGTTTTATGCGGTGCTTGTGGTAATCTGGATAAAGCTAGCAGGCCGATTTCTAGCCAGGCCATAAAGATCTTAAGATTTATTCAAGATGAGGATTATGATCAGGTTATGAAACTTGATTACCCAAAAGTACTAGGTATGGAAGTAGAGCAACAAATTCGGTATTATTTGGAGTATTTACTAGAAAAAGAACTTAAGTCAAACCACTTTGTAGAGAAAGTTAATGGTCTAAGTAGTTAAATCATATGGATGATCAAAACCAAGACAACTTAATGACAGAAATAACCTCCCTTTGTAAACGTCGAGGATTTATTTACCCTGGGTCGGAAATATATGGTGGTCTCGCAGGAACTTGGGATTATGGTCCGGTAGGCGCCTTGCTTAAGAAAAATCTAAAAGATCTGTGGTGGAAGGAAATGGTCCAACTTCGGGATGACATAGTGGGCGTTGATGCAGCGATTATGATGAATCCTAAGGCTTGGGAAGCAAGTGGTCATGTCGAAGCTTTCACCGATCCGTTAGTTGAGTGTAAGCTTTGTCATAGACGGTTTAGGTCTGACAAAGAAGATGAAATTAAAGGGCATGAAAGAGAACACGAAAGTGACAAAAGTTTACAAAGAGAGAAAATGGCATGGACGGAGCCACAACAATTCAATCTTTTAGTCAAGGCGTATTTAGGAATTGTGGAAGGTAAACAGTCCGAGATTTTCTTGCGTGGGGAAATTACTAACGGAGTCCAGGTTAACTTTCGTAATGTGGTCGACTCGACACGGGTCAAGATTCCTTTTGGGATTGCCCAAATCGGGAAGGCTTTTCGTAATGAAATAACTCCGGGAAACTTCACTTTTCGTTCTCGGGAGTTTGAACAAATGGAAGTCCAGTTTTATGTCAAACCTGATGAAGCCGAGGGAACAAAATGGTTTGATTACTGGAAGCAAAATCGAATGGATTTTTACCTTTCCTTGGGTATGAAGAAGGAAAATCTTCGTTTTCGTGACCACGCACCGGATGAGCGAGCTCATTATGCCAAGATGGCAACTGATATCGAGTATAATGCTCCTTTTGGTTGGTCGGAGTTTATGGGAATTCACCATCGGGGAGACTGGGATCTCAAAAGGCATCAAGAGTATTCGGGACAGGATATGAGCTATTTTGACCAAGTGAGTGGGGAGCGGTTTATCCCTTGGGATATAGAGACTTCGGCGGGAGTGGATCGCTCTCTGCTGTTTGTTTTAATTGACTCATACACAGAAGATGGTGAGCGAGTGTATCTAAAACTTCATCCAAAACTAGCCCCCTACAAAGCAGCCGTTTTCCCCTTACTCGCTAATAAAGATGAATTAGTGTCCAAGGCGAGGAAAATTTATGAAGATCTGAAACCTAGTTTCATGGTCGCCTGGGATGATCGCGGAAATATAGGAAAGCGATACGCAGCTCAGGATGAAATTGGAACACCCTTCTGTATCACGGTAGACTTCGATTCCCTTGGAGATGAAGCAGTGACTATCCGAAATCGTGATAGTGCCACCCAAGAACGCGTTGCTATAAAAGATCTCAGATCTTTCATCTCTGATAAAATCTAACATGAGGATGTTTCTTAGGGGTCTTAACTGGTCAGTTCTAGTACCAATTATAATTGGTTCGGGCACACTTTTTTATGGTTTAGGTACTACTTACCAGAAACTTATCAGCGACGAAGACACCTTTTTGCTTTTAGCTGAGTTTGTTAAAGGTCTGCCTTATTACCCCTACGTAATTTTTCCAAACAACCTTGGTACGACACACTCTTTGTTAGTTTATTTGATCAGACTTTCTTTAGATGTTTTCGGTTACTCAAATTTTGCCTTGCGTTTCGTACCAGCAGTTTACGGTCTATTAGGAATAGTCGTCTTTTTCTATTTCCTGAAAAATGTTTTTAATTCCCAAAGGATAGCTTTTTTAGGTGCTTGCCTACTAAGTGTTACACACTGGTACTTAGCTATTTCCAGGGTTGCAATAGAAATATCGGAAGTATTATTTTTTAGCTTGTTGAATCTTTTGTTACTAGTCTTATTCATCCGCTCGAAAGGTAACCTAAAAATAGGGAAGTTTGAGATTAGCAAATCAGCCGTGTATATTTTTCTTACTGGGCTTAGTTTTGGTTTGGTCCAGCATACCTACCAATCAGCAAGAATTTACGTACTCTTTTATGTCTTTTTCTTCCCTCTTTATTGGCTCACGAACCGCCTTGAGATCAGGAAACTTGTTATACAGGCTTCGTTTTTCACACTTGGACTGGTTTTAGCCGTAGCCCCATTAGTATATGTTTACTTCGACCACCCTGAGAGTTTTGATAGTCGTCGCTCCGAGCTAGTTTTTTACCAGAATCTTAGCCCTAGTGAGTTGATTTGGTCACTAAAAGAAAGTACTCTTCGAACATTGGGCATGTTTCATCTGCGTGGTTATGATGTGAGTTGTTACAATGTTCCTGGTAAGCCGATGTTAGACTGGGTTACTGGAGTGTTATTCGTGATTGGTATTTTCCTGTCCTTTCGTTATCTGGACAGACATATGAAGTTAGTCTTTTACTTATTCTTTGTTGTGGCTCTTGTTCCGAGTATTATTTCTTATTGGCCCGCGTCTCCGCATGGCCTAAGAGCCGCAGGGGTGATTATTCCTACGATTGGTTTTTCAGCTATAGCACTAGATAAAGTAACAAGGTTATCAGGTCGTTATTGGGTGCTCATGGCTGCCCTCTTATTTGGGCTAATTGGGTTTTTTAACCTCAAGGCTTATTTTGTGGACCAAGCTGCCCTGCAGACAGACTGTTTTAGAAAAGACATAAATAATATAGCGGAAGTTAAACGAAAATTTCTGGAAGAAAACGGAGTGGGGTTAATTAGATGATTAATATTTCCGAACCTTGTTTTGATGAATTGGAAGAGAAGGCTATTTTAGAAGTTTTACGTAGTGGTCACGTTGCCTCTGGACCGAAGGTAAAAGAGTTTGAGGAGGAATTTGTCCTTTACCTGGGAGTTAAGTTCAGTAGCGCTCTTTCCTCAGGTACCGCGGCACTTCATTTGGCTTGTTTAGCTTTAGGAGTTGGTGAAGGCGATGAAGTTATCACGACACCATTTTCTTTTATCGCGTCAAGCAACGCGGCAGTTTATTGTGGAGCCAAACCTGTCTTTGTTGATATAGAGGAAAAGTCGTTTAACCTAGATCCAGATTTGATTGAGGGTGTCATAACTCCTAGGACCAAGGCTATTCTAGTGGTCCATCTTTATGGCCGTCCGGCGGATATGAAGAAAATACTAGGTATTGCTAAAAAGCATGATCTAAAAGTAATTGAAGACGCTTGTCAGGCTCACGGGGCAAGTATTGACGGTAAAAAAGTAGGCGGCTGGGGAGACGTGGGCAGTTTTTCCTTTTACGCGACCAAGAACATGACTACGGTTGAGGGTGGGATGGTGGTTTCGGATGACAAGGAGTTAATTGAAAAAATTAATAGCCTAAGAAACCATGGGTCAAGGGTTAGATATGTTCACGAGGATCTGGGTTTTAACTTTCGCCTAGCTGATCTTAATGCTGCAATAGGTTTGGTGCAGTTAAAAAAGCTTGACGACTTTAACAAGAAAAGACGGCAGAATGCCACATATCTTAATAAGCAGCTACGAGGACTGGAAAATATTTTCCTACCTACTTTGTCTGAAGGGATGGTTGTCCATCAGTATAGCGTTATCTTAGATGAGACCCTTGATAGGGAAAAGGTTCGGGAGTCAATGCTTGAAGCTGGGGTTGGGACTGGTGTATTTTACCCAATCCCTATTCATAAGCAAAAGCGTTATCTTGAGTCGAATCCAGGTTTATCTTTGAAAGTTAGTGAGAGAATGTCCAAGAAAGTGCTTTCTTTGCCAATTCATCCAAAGCTATCAACAAAAGACCTTGATCAAGTCGCTAGTGTCCTTAAGAGGTCCCTTGGGAGTTAGCGATCTTTCTAACTTCTCTGTATTTTTTGTACTCTTTTAATAGAGTAAGGAATAAATCAGTCCCATCTCTAAAAATATTGTACTTAGATTTTCGAATATCTTTGTTGAGTGTTACAGGTATCTCTGTTAGTCTTAACCCAAAAAGTTTTGAATATATGGCAAGTTGGGTGGTGAAGAAGGAGTTATTTGCGTTAGCGTGATTAAGGACTGACTCGATAGACCTTCTGTTAACAAATATTGATCCCTGCGGGTCCCTTATTTGTAGGTGGAAAAATAACCGGATAAGTAGTCGGAAAACATAGGAGGCAATTCTTCGTTTCAGGTCGACTATTATCTTTGAATCAGGGTGAGCCTTGGAACCAAAAATAAGATCGTAACCGTCCTTAAGTTGTACCATTTGCTTAAGATCGTCAAAACCAAAAGGGATATCAATAGCAGTTAGGAGACAGTAATTATATGAGGCCTTTGTTAGAGCCATTTTAAGGCTAGCTCCATGACCCTTCTTTTTTAGATATAAAATCTTAAGGTTTTTGTCTTTTAACTCACTTAAAATTTGTCTAGTTTTATCAGTACTACCGTTCTCGACTAAAACAATTTCGTAATTATCTCTGCCAAGAATTTTTTCAAGATTGGTTTCTAATACCCCCACATTTTTGAGAAGTATTTTTTCTTCATTGTAAACACCGATGCAGTAAGAAACTTTTAAAGATTCCATATAGAACAATATCTATAGTAATTTGTTTAAATAGTCTTTACAATAAGGTGATCAATATGAAAATTAGTGTCATTGGCCTAGGGAGCATGGGGAAAAACCATGCACGGATATATAAAGAACTTGTGGGGGATAGTTTGGTAGGTGTTTCAGACCTAAACACGAGTTTGGGAAATCAGATTGGCGAACAACTAGGCGTAAACTACTACTCGGATTACCACAAAATGCTTGTAGAAGAAAAACCAGACGTGGTTTCTATTTGTACACCAACATCGACTCATTTCGAAATTGCCAAGAGGTGTCTTGAGCAGAACACTCATCTATTGATTGAGAAACCGATTACTAACAATGTTGATAAGGCTAATGAGCTTAATGAAATTGCTACTAAAAAGGGGCTTATCATAAACGTTGGTTATGTTGAGAGATTCAATCCCGGTGTAAGCGCCATTAGAAAATGTGTTCAGGATAAGAAAATAATTTCAATAAACATTACCCGGGTTGGACCATTTCCGCCGAGGGTTAGCGATGTAGGGATTATCATAGACCTTGGAGTTCATGATATTGATTTGATTAGTTATATCACAGGCAGCAGTTTTGAGAGGGTCTTTGCTGTGAAATCAAAAGAAAAAACTAAAAGAGAAAACGCTGCAGTGCTTAGCTTCAAAATGGTTGATGGTACCATAGCCTCAGTGGTAACAAACTGGTTTACCCCTTTCAAAGTGCGTAAAATAGAAGTAGCCTTAAAAGACAGTTTGATAGTCGGTGATTTGATTACTCAAGAGGTTTCAGAGTTCTATGGGTACGAAAACTCTGAATATACCACTCGTAGTATTCATGTGGATAAACAGGAACCACTGAAACTGGAGCTTGGATGTTTCCTAGAGTCTGTCAAACAACAGAAAAATCTAGGTGTGAGTGCTAAAGAAGCGATCCAATCTTTGGCTATAGCCTTAGATCTTACGAATAGCGACTAGTGCTAGGTAAAAAGTTTTGGCAGGTCTAAAACTGATTCGAGGATGTAATCTGATTTGACACTTTCAAGGGTTTGCCTGTCGGATACCCCGGTTAACACCCCAATTGATATTGAATTCACCTTCTTAGTTGAAAGAATGTCATATGGGTGGTCACCAACGAGGGCAATTTGATTTGTTTTTAACCCCAAAGCTTTGGCTGATTTAAGAATTCCTTCTGGGTCGGGTTTAGGTTCCTTAAGATCGTTTCTGCCTAAGATAATATCAAACTTGCCTAGATCAGCTTCCGCGAGGATTTTGGATATTGCCGCCGAAGAAGTCCGAGAAAAAATTCCAACATGGAGACCTTTAGTTCTCAAATAGTTAAGCGATGGTTTCGAGCCTTCTATAACCCGAGCGTTTTTAACCGCTTCAAGCTCGACTTTTTCAATGATGGATAAGGATATGGTTTCTATTTGCTGCTGCTGTGCGTAGTTACTAGCTAACTTTTTGGCTGACTCTTTTATCTTAAGGATGATTGGTTTAATCACTACTTCTTGAGGCAATCCTAGAGAGACTAAGTAATTCTTGATCTCTCTTCTGGCTAGTTCATAATCAGTGTAAGTGTGAACTAGAGTGTCATCTAGATCAAAAAGTACTAACTTAATTTGAGCTAGATCTTGATGGATGACCACTGACCGTCCTTTACCATCACCGGCCCACCATCAGGAATTCGCATCCAGAAAATGTCTTTTTCGACGCTGTTGTACGGGGCTACCTTTGTTATTTCTTCTCCAAAAGCTAGCTTGGTGAATATATAGGGCATGTTTACTCCAGCTGTAGGGAAAAACAATGATGTTGTGAAAAATCTACCTGGATTAATCTCCATGACACAAGGAACACCAGCTTTATTTTCTTTGGTATCAACTACGTAAATACCGTTAGGCTTATTATCAAGAGTGTGGATGGTTTGAGTCGCAATCTCGTTTACTTTTTCGTCGTGAACAGTTTTCTGTATGGCCGTGGTCCCGGTAACACCACTTGGAGAGGAACCTGTATTAACCCATTCAAATCGTTCTTTTCCTTGAGAACAGACTATCTTGCCGTCTTTCCATATACTTAGCCAAGACACCTCTTTTCCGGTCAAAACTTCGCTCGCCAAAAAATCACTCCAGGTTAGACCTTTCGTTTTCCAATAGTCCATCCACATCGTTGCTTGCTCGATTGTTTTTACTGGTAGAGAAGCCTTGCCCCCAGCTCCTCTAGTGGCTCGAAGCCATAAGGTTTCCCCACACTCTCTAAATGCTTCTTTTATTGATTCAATCCCTGTTATTTTCAAGGTTTTTGCTACAGGCACGTCCGCTTTGGATAAAGTAGTATAGGTGGACCACTTATCATGGCTTATGTCGATCGCCTTTTTGGAAGGTAGAAAAGTTTTGCTGTTTATGTTTGAACGGTGATCGGAGATTATTTTTACTTCAGGATCTGGTTGAGCATGGACAAACTCGATGTTTTCATTCTTGATAACTTGATTAATCTTGTTGATGTAAGCCTCTTCCTCGCCTTTTTTATGTTCGACCAAATATCTTTTGTCAACCGGGGACATCTCAATGTAGTATTTATTGATATCTACACCTACAATATAAAACTTCTCCTTAGCGAGACGTAATGATTTAATGTAATTAATGCCTGCGGAACCTCCGCATCCTAAAAGTAAAATTCTTTTCATATTAAGTTACCAAAGTTTGTTTCGATATGTTATGGGCACATCTACAAGAGTTGGTTTGTTATTCTCAAGTGCCTTTTTTAATGTTGAGTAAAGATTTTTGGAACTTGTCACACGGAGTCCTACACCACCATAGGCTTGGGCCAGTTTTACGAAATCAGGGTTTTTGAACTCTACACCATAGCTATCGTTGAAAGCCTTTTCTTGTTCGTGTTTTATTATACCGTAAGCGCCGTCGTTAAGTATTATTACAGTAACCGGCAACTTACGGTTGACTGCGGTAATAAATTCTTGGTGGGTCATCTGAAAACCCCCATCTCCGACAACGGCAACGATTTTTTTACCCGGCTTGGCGATCTGTGCTCCTAGTGAGCCTGGAAAAGCGTAACCCAGAGTTGAGTGACCATTGGAGAATACTACTGATTTAGGGTAGTCGGTTTCATAGAATAGACCCATTACTTGTTTATGCTCTCCTACGTCTACAATTATAATATGATCTTTGGTCATGAGCGACTTTAGTTTTTCTACAAAATTGAGAGGGTTAATGGGGAAACCTGTTTTGCTGTAGTTAAGGTTTGAGAGACCATATTTTTTAATGCCTAAATAGTCAAACTTCCTTATTTTGGTTTTTGTAGTATTCAGTTTGGTAAAAAAATCTCTTAAGTCGGTGACTATTTCCAAATCTGGTTGGTAGAAGTCACCTCCAGTTTTCTTGTCAGAATCTAGGTTTATAACTCTCTTCTCTATACCGGATTTCCAAGATTTTGGTTTGATACCTTCAGCGTAGTCGTAGCCGATATTAATTAGTAAGTCTACATTCTTGAGGACCTCGGTTGACTGTGGGACGTGTCTACTAAGAACTCCTATATAGAGAGGATGGTTGCTCGGGAAAATCCCTTTACCATGAAAAGTAGTGAGTGCCGGAATATTGTACTTTTCCATAAACCTAAGAATCTCTTTCCCTAGGTCATATCTTAAAGCAGTGGCTCCTACAAGGAACATTGGAAAACTAGATTTTTCTAACTCTTTTATTAGTATGTTTGGGGAAACCCTAGGGATGCTGGTTTCTATTTTTGGCAGTTTTACAATACTGTCATCAAGCTGATCTTCTAGAATATCTACTGGTAGTTCAATATGAACAGCACCAGGTCTTTCACTTTGGGCGGTTTCAAACGCTAGCTTGAGTGTTGAGGGAATGTCTTCAATATTTGCCACCGTAAGACTTAACTTTGTTTTATGCCTGAATTCTTCGCGCATGTTCATGTACTGATGGGTGTCAATGTGCCATTCTGACTTTGGAAGTTGGCTGCTGATGCAAACCACAGGTGAACGATCAAGATTAGCAGTAGCAATAGCTGTGGATATATTGGTTGAACCCGGTCCTAAAGTGGTATAACAGACTCCAGGTTTTCCGCTCATTCTACCATAAAGATCTGCCATATACCCAGCATTTTGTTCGTGAGTTGTCCTAATGAATTCAATTTTCTTGGATTTTTTTAGCTCCCGGAAAATAAATGTTTCACTGACTGCACTCCTACCTTTGGTATCTCCAGGAATACCAAAAATATATTCCACTCCTAAGCTTTCTAGAGATTTTACAAATAATGCTGCACCGTCCATAGTAATTGTGATAATTATAACACTCTCTTGGGAAAAGTGGTTTATGTGAATTATCTTTGTTAACATAATAATTGCAAATGAGAGTTAGGTGGAAAAAATTAGTACTTGGTTTAGGTATTTCTGCTACCACGATTTTGGTTTTATTTTTTCTAGGAGAATATTGGGTCAGGAATTATGTTTTGGTTACTTGGGCAACCGGAAACTGCAGTCAAACCGATGAAATTTTGAAGTTTAAAGGTGTTCCGGGCAGCATTTGTGAATCCAAAACCCCTGAGTGGCACGTCGTAAATAAACATAATTCTCTTGGCTTGAGAAGCCCAGAGATCAAGATAGAAAAATCTCAGGATACCTTTCGTATCCTTTTTCTCGGAGACTCTTTTGTCCAAGGTTACGGTGTAGAAGAAGAAGAATCTTTTCCCCGTTTGCTCGAAAAGGAACTGAATACCAAATTTGGCGGTAAGCCTAAAGTTGAAGTAGTTAACGCCGGAGTGCCTAACTACTCTCCTCTAATTGAGTATTTGTATCTTAAAAATGAAGGCTTAAAGTTGAGTCCTGACTTAGTGATTTTGGAATTCGACCTGACGGATTTTTCTAACGACTTAGTTTACTCCCGAGAGGTTAATTATGCTGAGAGAGAGGAGCCCTTAGGTTTTATGAAAAAAGATAACCCTGAGGTGAAGGACCAAGAGGTTATCACAAAACCTGCAAGTACAGAGGAGATGTCTAGTTCTAAACTACTTCCCTTTCTACCAAACGATCTAAAAAGATTTTTTCACGATAACTCGGCACTTTACCGTTGGATTTCTTCACAGCTAAAAATTATGTTGGGGCAGCCCTTAGCGGACGCTGAGCCGGATTCACTTGAAAATTTCTATACGATAGTTAAAGAGGATACTCTCAATGATGACAAACTTTGGGAGCAGCCTAAGAAAAACATTTCTTTGATCAGGTCGTTATTGGCTGATAAAAGTATTCCGTTTGTGGTGAGTGCTCACCCTCACGCCGTTTTGGTTGATGGGAAGGAATGGAATAATGGTCGGTTGCTGCATGGTTTGGAAAGAGGCGAAGTCTACTCAGATAGATATTTCTCCCAGCTGGCGAACTTTCTCTCCAGTCAAAACATCCCTTTCATTAGTCTTCTTGACTATTTTAGACAAACGAGCCTTAGACCGCTCTATTTTCCATTTGACGGACATTTTAATACCAATGGTCACAAAGTGGCAGCAAATGGTATTATGAAGGAGTTGGAAAAACTTAATTTAATCAAACAATGAAGACACTCAAATTAATCTGGAAAAAGTGGAAGTCTTTCGGTCGGGTTGTTGCTGATTTTCAGGCCAGAGTTTTGCTCTCCTTTTTTTATTTCATCCTACTTTTGCCGGTTGGTTTGGCTGTTAGAATATTTTCTGACCACCTCAAGATAAAAGATAGCAGCAAAGTGGGCTGGGAAAAGTGGGATCCGAGGGCAGATACCGTTGCTCAATCTAGGAGTCAGGGTTAGTGTATATTCTTGGATTGTCCTTTTTCTATCACGAAGCCGCCGCGGCTCTGATTAAAGACGGAGAGTTGGTAGCTGCAAGTGCGGAAGAGCGGTTTAGTCGAAAGAAGCATGACAGTAGCTATCCAGAGCTTGCGATTAAATTTTGTTTGGAGCAAGCCGGCATTAGTGAAAAAGATTTGGATTATGTCGTCTTCTACGAGAAACCTTTTCTCAAATTTGAAAGGCTTTTTTTAACCTCACTAGCCACGTATCCTGATTCCTACCGACTTTTTAGGGAGTCGATGCTCTCCTTCCTACCTGAAAAACTTTGGGTGACTAGCATTATTAGAGATAAACTGGACATTAATCGGGGTAAAATTTTGACTGTTCCCCACCACATCTCGCACGCTGCCAGCTCCTACTACTGCTCTCCGTTTGAAGAGGCTGCGGTTCTGACGCTCGACGGTGTCGGAGAGTGGTCTTGCGGCTCCTACGGCATAGGTACGCTTAATAAGCTGAGGATTAGTAAAGAAATTAGATTCCCTCATTCTATTGGACTTTTGTACAGCGCTTTTACCGCTTTCCTTGGTTTTGAAGTCAACGACGGTGAGTACAAAGTGATGGGAATGGCTCCTTATGGGACGCCTAAGTATGCTGATAAGGTCTATCAGCTGATGAAGGTGAATTCTGACGGTTCTATAAAACTTAATATGAAATACTTCCGTTTTCATAACAGTCCTGATCAGAATGTTACTTCAAATTTTACCGAGCTTTTTGGTGAGCCTCGCGATAAGGATTTGCATTTCTTCACTCCTGCTTCAGGGTACCCAAGCTACTTTGGAGATAAACCCAGTAACTATGAGGAAATTGCCAAGCTGAATCAACACTACGCCGACATTGCGGCCAGTCTGCAATTGGTTACTGAGGAGATAATTCTAAAAATGGTTGATCACGTTCACACGAAAACTAAACAAGAAAACCTAGTTATTGCTGGCGGGGTTGGGTTAAACAGTGTGGCTAACGGAAGGGTGGTTAGGGAATCTAAGTTCAGACACGTTTATATTCAGCCGGCAGCTGGGGATGACGGGGCTGCCTTGGGTGCTGCACTCTATGTTTACCACCACATTTTAGGTAATAAGCGAAAGTTTGTCATGACTCACGCCTATTACGGTAAGGATTTCTCTGAGAAGGAGATAAAAAGTTTCCTAGATAGTAAAAAAATAAAGTATCGTTTCGTGGAAGATAAGGATAAACTTGCCAGTTTTGTGGCTGATGCCTTGTCTAAGAAAGAAGTAGTTGGACTTTATCAAGGTAGGTTTGAGTGGGGACCTCGCGCTTTGGGAAATCGAAGCATTATTGCAGATCCTAGAAGTGAGGAGATGAAGGAAATTGTCAATACTAAGATAAAATTCCGTGAGCCCTATCGGCCTTTTGCGCCAGCGGTATTAGAAGAGAAAGCAAATGAATATTTTGAACTGAAAGATGCCAATAGTAACTATCTAGCCAAATTCATGTTGATGGTTTGTCCTGTTAAGGAAGACAAGAAGAAGCTAATCCCGGCGGTTACTCACGTGGATGGGAGTGCCCGTTTACAGACAGTTGATAAAGATACCAACCCACTATATCGAAAGATTATCGAGAAGTTTGAGGAAAAAACTGGTGTGGCGGTTATCATGAATACCTCGTTTAACCTCAAAGGTGAACCTATTGTCACTACCCCCGAAAATGCTTACAATACTTTTATGAAAAGTGGTTTGGACTATCTAGTTATGGAAAGGTTTGTTATTTCCAAATGATCTCGTGGTTAAAAAGATTCGGAAACAATACTCTAGATAGATTTGGTATAGCTGGGGAGCTAATCAGATTTTTCTGGTCACAGAAATTATGGTGGTTAGTGCCAGTTGTCGTTTGCCTTCTTATTTTTGCCGCTCTTATCATCTTTGCCCAAGGGGCAGCCGTAACTCCATTCGTCTACACTTTTTTCTAAAATCTCAATATCTCCTGCTGTAGATTGGTCTAGTGTATTTAGTGTACTCCTCGCAAAGTTCTCTATTGACAAGTAATCGTAAATGCCTGAAAATGGTACAAAAGGGTAAAAAGTGGTAAAAAGTGGTGAGAAGCAAATAATTTTGCTTCGATGGGAATTTTAGGCAAGCTGTGCTTGCCGTAAAGAAATTCCCGGGGAAGGGGATTACTTCTTCCAATAAGGGTTAGAATCTGGACAGCGCATGTTTTTAGGGGAACATCCAACAACTTTGGATGATAAAAGACGGCTTTATTTGCCTAAGAAGATACGAGATTTTCTGAAAAATTCAGAACTCGTGTTTAGTCGGGGCTTTGAGAGCTGTATTTTTGTTTGGTTAAGGGAAGATTGGGAAAGAGCAAATCAGAAGAATTTGGATAATCCTATTACTGATTTGGGTGCTCGAAATATCAGACGGTACTTATTCTCTGGGGCTGAAATACTTCTAGCGGATAAATTGGGCCGATGCCTAGTACCGGATCACCTTACCAAATATGCACATCTAAAATCAGAAATTGTCCTTATTGGTGCGGGAGACCATTTTGAAATTTGGGATAAAGAATTATGGAATCAGTACTTCGATATTCTAGAAGCTCAATAGTACACAATCCTGTGCTTGTAGGACAAGTCATAGATTTTTTGATCGTTTCCACTGGTAAGAAATACCTGGACCTGACAGTTGGTGCTGGAGGACACAGTTTGGAAATAATTAAACGGGGTGGCAGAGTACTTGGGATAGACTTAGACCCTGAAATTTTGGCAAGGGCAAGGCAGGTTTTGGGAAACCAGGCAACCTTAGTAGAAGGTAATTACAAGGATGCAGACCTAATTGCCAAGGAAAATGGTTTCGAAAAACTAGACGGAATACTACTGGATTTAGGTTTATCTAGTTTTCAGCTAGATAGTCCTGAGAGGGGTTTTAGCTTCCGATTCGATGCTCCTTTGGACATGAGAATGAGTCCGGAGCTTGGAGTAAGAGCGGTTGATCTGGTTAATGGTTTAAACGTTGGGGAATTAGAAGAACTTTTTATGAAGCTAGGTGAGGAAAAACAGGCTAGAAGGATCGCTAAAGAGATTGTTGGATCAAGAGTTGACCACAAGATTACGACCACAACTGAACTGGCAGAAATAGTTAAAAAGGTTAAAAAAGTATCTTTTGGTAAGCATATCCACCCAGCAACCCAGGTTTTCCAAGCTTTAAGAATTGCTGTTAACGACGAGCTAAACAACCTTCGTGAAGTTTTGCCTAAAGCGAGCAGTTTGTTGGGGAAAGATGGACGTCTAGTAGTCATAAGTTTCCACTCCTTAGAAGATAGGATCGTTAAGGATTTTTTTAAGAGTAGTAGTGAGCTAAAAGTCCTTACCGAAAAGCCGATTACCGCTAGCGAAGAAGAAGTCGGACTTAATCCAAGGTCTAGGTCAGCCAAAATGCGTGTCGCCGAGAAGTTGAGTACTTAGTTTTTAGTTATTAAATCCTAGTAACTAGCAACTAATAACTATCAACAAGGAACTAAAATTAAAGAGGACTAACTGCTGCCTATGTTAGTAAACAGATATTATTTATCGAGAAAAACTCGTGTCTCAATAAGCGCGTTAATTCAACCAGTTGGACTAGTTGTCCTTTTTAGTTTGGCTTTCATGATTTTGCTAATAGCTCAACTAATCATTGCTAACAAACTAGCAACAGACGGAGAGCGCCTAACAGAGATTGCCCTAGAAACCGTTCTTTTGGATCAGGAAAACTATTTGCTTACCAACAAAGTTTTGTCTTTGGGGTCACTTGATCAGATAAACATTCGGGCACTTTCTCTCGGACTTATTAAGATAAGTAAAGTGGAAGTAGTTTCACCAATTCCTTACGCCTACGTTCCATAAATATAGTAGAATTATTTTCTATCGTTATGAAACGTTTGAATTTTTTGATAATTTTCTTTTCCTTGTTTTCCTTAGCCATAGTTTTTAAACTATTTTTTCTTCAAGTCGTCATGGGTGATAAGCTCGCAACCAGTGCGGAGAACCAACATTTTAGTGCTTTGGATATTCCTGCCGAGAGAGGTAAAATCCTTTCCTCAGATTTATTTCCGTTGGTCATGAACCAGAAAGTGTTTCTTGTTTATGCCACAATTCCAGATATCAAAGGTGATAAAAAGGAAATTGCCGAAAAACTTGCCCCACTTTTTGTTGAGGAGGATACTAAGTCTGACCTAAAACCCGAGGAAGCTGAGTCTAGTGCTTCTTCTCAAATGACTCAAGAGGCCTCTTCGGAGAAAAGTGAAAAGGAATACAAAGATAAGCTAGCAATTGAAGCGGCCAGGATTGAAGACTTGCTAGGTCTAAACGATCTTATTTGGGTACCGCTTAAACGAAAAATGTCTTTGGCGATAACTGACAGAATTAAGTCTTTGAGTATCGAAGGACTCGGTTTTGAGGAAGAGCAGAAGAGATCCTACCCAGAGGCCTCTGGGAGTGCCTCTCTTCTTGGATTTGTGGGGGCTGACTCAAATGGCATTGATAAGGGGTATTTTGGTTTGGAAGGCTTTTATAATGGTGAATTAAAAGGTCGTTCTGGAAGACTTAGAGAGGAGGTTGACGCCGAGGGCAGACCGATACTGGTTGGAAGTCGGGTTGAGGTTCCCCCTGAGGATGGCCGGGATTTAGTTTTGTCAATTGATCGTGGAGCCCAGTTTATAGTAGAGAGAAAACTCAAAGAGGGTGTTGCTAAGTTTGGGGCAAAATCTGGCTCTGTATTGATGATGGATCCTAAAACTGGAGCGGTGCTAGCTGATGCCTCTTTTCCTGGGTTCGATCCTGGCCGGTGGGAGAAATATAACCCCGCTAGGTACCGTAACCCTACGATTAATGATGTCTTTGAGCCTGGATCGACTTTTAAGGTAATAACCGCGTCTGCTGCTTTGGACGTGGTGGCAGTTGACCAGAATACTAGGTGTCCTTGCACGGGACCAAGAAAAATTGGCCCGTTTGAGATAAAAACTTGGAACAATAAATACTATCCCAACTCGTCTTTGGCTGAGATTTTGCAGCACTCTGATAATGTTGGAACTGTCTTCGTTTCCGAAAAACTTGGTTTGGAAAAGTTTCTTGACTATGTTTACAACTTTGGATTTGGAAAAACCACTGGTATTGATTTGGAAGGGGAAGCCACAGGTATTCTACACTCCCGGAGTGAGTGGCAGCCGATTGATCACGCCACAGCCTCTTTTGGTCAGGGACACTCGGTGACGATGGTTCAGATGGTCAATGCAGTTTCGGCCATCGCCAATGGTGGTGAGCTTATGCAGCCACAAGTGGTGTCTAAGATTGTGGGCAAAGATAGAACAGTAGAGATAAAACCAAGGGTCACTAGGCGTGTTATCAAGCGAGAGACGGCTTCAACTATGACTGAGTTAATGGTTAATGCGGTTGAAAATGGCGAAGCCCGGTATTTTGTTCCAAAAGGTTATCGAATTGCTGGCAAGACCGGGACTGCTCAGGTCCCGGTTGAAGGTCACTACGACCCGACCAAAACCATTGCTTCTTTTATCGGGTTCGCCCCAGCTGATGATCCTAAGTTTGTCATGTTGGTAAAAATAGACGAACCGAAGTCCTCGCCTTGGGGGTCAGAAACCGCTGCACCATTATTTTTTGATATAGCCAAAGAACTCTTCACCTATTGGGGCCTCCCACCAAATCAATAAGAGAAATGTAAAACTATTTTTTCTAGTGCCAATCTGAGGGCTGTGGTACAATTTTTACATGAGGCAATTAAAGAAATTGATGCCCCAGAATATTCGTAATACTTATCATTTAGCTCGTGCGTTTGGTGCGTCACATTTTTACGGTAGACCCGTCCGTAAGCTGAAAATAATTGGTATCACGGGCACAGACGGTAAAACCACGACCACAAACTTAATTTATCACCTGCTTAAGACTGCCGGGTTGAAAGTAGGGATGATTTCAACAGTCAACGCGGTTATTGGAAATAAAACTCTAGACACTGGTTTTCATGTCACTACTCCTGACCCAAGAGACATTCAAAAGTACCTAAGTCAAATGGTTGCGACCGGGACCGAGTACGCGGTATTGGAAGTAACATCCCATGCCCTAGACCAAAATAGGGTTTGGGGCATACCTTTTATGATTGGTGTGCTGACTAACATTACTCGCGAGCATCTTGATTATCACAAGACTTACTCGAATTATTTGAAGGCGAAAAGCAAACTTTTTAAAAGTGTGTTGTATAGCATTCTTAACAAAGACGATCAGTCCTTCCAAGAAGTACGCAAACTAGCATCAGGAAAAATCACTACCTACTCACTCAACAAAGAGTCAGACATTGAAGCTAAGGATATAGAATATGGTCCCGAAGGTTCTGAATTTACTTATGTTTATCAGGATAAATCAAATAAGGTGGAAACAGAGTTGATAGGCGACTTCAATATCTCCAATATTTTGGCGGCTATATCTGTGTGTAAAGTTTTAAATGTTTCGGACGACTTGATTGTCCAAGGTTTGAAGACTTTTCGAAGTGTGCCTGGGCGAATGGAAAGGGTTAGCAATAGAGGTGGTTTTGAAGTGATTATTGATTTTGCCCACACCCCCAACGCAGTTGAAAAAGCTCTCCAGACAATGAGAAAAATCTCCAAGGGAAAGGTATACGTCGTTTTCGGGGCCGCCTCTGAAAGAGACACCGGAAAAAGACCTCTGATGGGAAAGATTGCCGCCAAACTTGCCGATTATGTCATACTAACTAACGAAGACCCTAGATGGGAAGACCCAAACAAGATACTAACTGATATTGCTAAAGGGGTCGTAATGGGCGGGGGTACGCTAAATAAAACTTTCTGGATGATTGAGGATAGAGCGCAGGCTATAAAGTTTGCGATATCTAAGGCTAAAGCTAAAGATCTAGTTTTAATTCTAGGTAAAGGCCATGAGAAAAGTATGTCTATCCAGGGCAAAGAGCTTGAGTGGAATGATAAGGATGCGGTTCTCAAGGCCCTAAAATAAATAGATGATAAATGAAGAAATTAAGAAGATACATTTTATTGGTATTTTGGGTAGTGGTATTTCCTTTGCTGCAAGCCTTGCCAAACTCCAAGGTTATCAAGTAAGTGGGTGTGATCATGCGTCAACATCAGAGTTCAAAAAAGAACTCGATGATCTGAATATCAATGTTTCAAACTCCGAAGATAAAAATCACCTGGAAGGTATAGATTTAATTGTTATTTCTCCAGCTATCAAGAAATTTAATCCCAATCACGCTGAGCTAGTTGAAGCAAAAGAAAAGAGTATCACAGTACTTACGTGGCAAGAGTTTGTTGGTCAGTATTTGCTCAAAGATAAGTTCGTGATTGCGATTGCTGGGACTCATGGAAAAGGTACAACCACCGCAATAGTTGGTTTAATTATGGAAGAGCTAGGACTAGATCCAACAGTAGGGATTGGAGCAATAGTTCCTAAATGGGGCACCAACTATCGATTTGGGCGAAGCAAATACTTTGTTATCGAGGCGGATGAGTTTAATGACAACTTCTTAAATTATTCATCAGATTTAATCGGAATAACTAATATTGAAATGGACCATCCAGAGTACTTCCAAAATCTACATGATTTGATGGACAGTTTTAGTAAGTTTGTTGCCAAGAAAAATCCGAAAGTGATCTTAAACAAGGATAACGAACTTTCCGCCCAACTAGCTGATAGGATTAATGAGGAAAATGTCATTTGGTATTCAAGTAAAGACGCGAGTGCGAGTTTTTACCTTGAGAAGATTGTTAGTGACGAAGAAGGAATAAAGTTTAAAGAAGGAAAAAGCCTTCGATTATTTGTTTCAAATCTACATGGTGGGCATAACGCTATTAACGCTTTATGTGCTTTGAGTGTCATTTTTAGCTTAGTACCTGCCACTACGGAGGATACTAACGTTGCAAATAAAGTTCTTGAAAGCTTCTCAGGTTTAAAACGAAGATTCGAGATAATGCAGAACTCTGCTGGCATAACAATAGTAGATGATTATGCTCATCATCCCACGGCAATAAGAGAAACTCTAAAAACCGCCAAACAAGTTTTTCCCGATAAAAAGATTTGGGGTGTTTTCCAACCACATATGTATACCCGAACCAAATATTTGTTTGACGATTTTGTCAAAGTGTTTAAACAAAATCTAATTGATGAACTAATTGTCACTGATATTTATGCAGCCAGAGAAAAAGATCCAGGAATAGTTTCCAGTAAGGATTTAGTAACCGAAACTAGTAGTGATAGCGTAAAATATATACGTAGCTTAGATGAAGTCACCCAATACTTGAAAAAGAATGTCGGTAAAGATGATGTGGTAGTGATTATGGGTGCGGGAGATGTAAACCGTGTCACAAAGGAACTATTGAATGGATGATATGCAAAAGCTAGTCCAAACACTTGGTTTTAACCGAGTTAAATTTGACGAATCCATCAAAGACTATACTTACATGAAAGTTGGAGGGCTAGCCGATTTTCTCTATGAAGCTCGTAGCAAAGAAGATCTGGTTTTGGCGGTAAAAACCGCCCGTGAGCTTGAGATCCCATTTACCATCCTGGGTCTAGGCGCAAATGTTTTAGTTTCAGACAAAGGTATTAGAGGACTTTTAATTGTTAATAAAGCTCACAAGATAAGATTTTTAGCTAATGATTATTTCGAAGTTGAATCAGGAGTGCCAATGCCTGTTTTAATAAGAGAGACTTCGGATATGGGGTACTCCGGAATGGAGCGAATGATTAAAGTTCCTGGTACGGTGGGTGGGGCAATTTACATGAACGCTGGTCATACTCGAGAGAAACAATTCTTTGGAGACCTAGTTGCCAGTGTGGAGGTTCTGAACGGCAGTAATGAAATAAAGAAAATTATGCATAAAGAGTGTGAGTTTGCCTATCGGAGTTCCAGATTTCAACAAACTCAGGAAATAATTCTTTCGGCGCTTCTGCATTTGAAAAAAGTGGATCGTAGTGTTATTGAAGAAAATGTCAAAAACATACTTTTGTACAAGATCAACCAGCCAGCAGGTCCAAGTGTAGGGTCTACTTTTCGTAACCCTGAAGGAGACTTTGCCGGGAGGTTGATAGACGAGTGTGGGCTAAAGGGTAAACGGGTAGGTGGGGCAAAAATATCTGAAAAACATGCCAATTTCATACTTAATACAGGTAACGCTACCGCGAATGAAGTCAAGCAGTTAATAGAGCTGATGCGCTCCAAAGTGAAGTCAAAACATGGGGTTGACTTAAAAGAAGAGGTTATTTATCTAGGAGATTGGAATGTCTAAATATATTATTCAGGGCGGAGCGCCGCTTATAGGAAAAGTAAAATTATCTGGAGCCAAGAATGCTGGTTTCAAACAGATGATTGCGAGTCTTATGACTGATGAAGTGGTAAATATTTCTAATACTCCTTCGGTTAGGGATGTGGGCGTACTTAAGGAAATAATCACCGATCTCGGTGGTCAGGTAAAGGTGGGCAATAGCCAGAGGGTTACTCTAAGCGGTAAAGGATTAAGAAGTTTTGAAATAGACCCGAAGTACGGGTCATCAGCAAGAGTTTCGTCAATGTTGGTTGGTCCCTTGCTGCACAGATTTAAGAAAGCCGCGTTTCCTAGACCAGGAGGGGATAGGATTGGGGATCGGCCTATTGATAGACATATCGACGGCTTGATGGCGATGGGAGCCAAAATTGAGGAAGTGGGGGAATATTTTGTCGTGAGCGCTCGCAAACTAAAGGGTACTCACTACCGATTTTCAAAAAGTACACACACTGGTACAGAAACTCTAGTAATGTGCGCTGTCCTTGCTAATGGGAAAACAGTCCTTGAGAACGCTGCGGCTGAACCTGAAGTAGATGACCTAATAAAACTTCTAAACTCAATGGGAGCGAAAGTAAGTCGTACCAAAAAGAGGACAATTGAGATTGAAGGCGTATCGGAGCTCCATGGAGCTGAGCATACGGTTATGCCTGATAGAAATGAGGCGGTCACCTATGGTTGTATGGCTTTGGGGACAAAAGGCGACATTTTTATTACAGACGCCCGGGAAGAAGATTTAAAGGCTTTTATCCAAAAAGTTACCGAGGCTAACGGTGGGGTTGAAGTAAAATCAAATGGGGTAAGATTTTTTACCAAAGGACCTTTGAGAGCAACTTACGTTGAAACCGAGATTCATCCTGGGTTTATGACTGATTGGCAATCCCTTTGGGTAACTCTTATGACTCAAGCTGAAGGCACCAGTGAGGTTATAGAGAGAGTATTTGAGAATAGATTTGCGTATGTCGCCAATTTAGCAGCAATGGGGGCTCAAATAGAATTGCATAACCCTAAAATAAAGGAGCCAGAGACTTTTTACGAGTTTAACACTCTAAAAAAAGATCCTTATCTCCACGCAGCCAAAATCACAGGACCATCCCTACTCGGTCCCATAAATGCGGAGGTGTCTGATATCAGAGCTGGCGCTACCTTGGTTTTAGCTGCTCTTATTGCCCGAGGTAAGACGGAACTTAGTAACATCGAGCATATTGAGAGAGGGTACGAAAATCTTGAATACAAACTCAGGGAACTAGGGGCGAAGATTTACAAAGTATGAAAATAATTAAACATCTTTACCATCAAACACGCCGTAGTTTGGCCCGGAGGTGGCTAAGTATTCATCCTGAAGTAAAGATACTTGGCGTTACAGGAAGTTACGGCAAGACCGCCACGGCATCAGCAATAGCAGCAGTCCTATCTCAGAAATTTAAAACCTTGCAGACTGATTTGAATCTGGATACGGTTTTCAATGTTCCTATCACTGCTTTGAAGCTTAGAGATCATAAATATATTGTTTTTGAATTAGGGATTGACCATCTTGGTGAAATGGATCAGTATCTAGAAGTCGTTAAGCCTCAGATTGCCGTTCTTACGGGGATTAGTCCTGTTCACTCAGACGAGGAACATTTGGGATCGATTGAAAATATTATCAGCGAAAAAAGTAAGCTGCTTAAGGCACTACCAGAGAATGGGTTAGCGATAGTTAACTACGATGATCTTATGAGCCGTAAAATGGCGCACGAGCTTAAAGCAAACGTTTGGTTTTACGGTTCTAATAAGGAAAATTGTCAGGTGTGGTTTGAAAATCCGACTGTGAGCATTTCAGGAACCCACCTAATTCTCCACCACCGTTTCGAAAGTGTGGAAGTGACGCTCAAGTTGCTTGGTTTGATGCATGCTTCTACCGCGACCGCGGCCGCGGCGGTTGGGATTAGTCAAGGTTTAACCTTGCCCCAGATTTCCAAAGGGTTGGAGCAACTAGATGTCTTACCGGGACGGATGAGTGTTGAAAAAGGTCCCAATGGATCAGTCCTTATCAATGATGCTCGCAGGGCTAATCCTGCTTCAGCTATTGCCGGTTTGGACACATTACAGGCTTTATCTGCCAAGAGAAAGATCCTGGTTCTTGGTCAAATGGGTGAGCTAGGTGACTACGAAGAAACAGGACATCGAGAGGTGGGAAAGAAGGTAGTCGAGGTTAACCCTAGCTATGTTGTGACGGTAGGGCCCCTGACTAAACATATAGTTACCGAGGCTAGGAAAAAACTTCCAGAGAAAAAAGTAATCTATACTGAAGATGTTTTTGAAGCGGCAAAGGTCTTAAAAGACATTATTCAGAAAGATGACCTGGTCTATCTAAAAGGTTCCTTGCTGAAACATTTAGAAAGAATTCCCTTAATAATGCAAGGTAAAAAAGTCGATCCTGACGAAATTGCGTCCCATCGTTACGAAATATACACTTAGTTTCCTTTTAGTTACCCAAATGCTAGAATAATTTTATGGAGAAACTCTTAGGTATTTTACTTTTCTCGTTCGTAACTACACTCCTTGCAGCTATCCCGTTTATAGATGTTTTATACAAACTAAAATTTCAGAGGCAAAAAGAAAAACAGGTCGACTTTATGGGGGAGGCGACTAGTGTTGTAAACAGGCTCCATTCTTGGAAAGTAGGAACTCCCAACGCTGGAGGGCTACTCATTATTGGCGTTACCATACTTCTTTCGGCTATTTTTTATCAGGTTACCAAGTTTGAGTTAAATTGGACTGCCAGAATACTCTATGCAACCTTAATTACTTTTGGTTTGCTTGGTTTGTACGATGACTTTCACAAGTTTGTGGGTAAGAAAAAAGGTACGTATGGGCTTAGAATTAGGTATAAGTTTTTACTTCAGTGGTCCTTGGCTTTGGTAATCGGTTGGCTGCTTTACAATCGAATGGGAATGTCAACGATTCATGTTCCCTTTATTGGCTACTTCAACCTGGGTCCTTATTATATTGGCTATGCAGCCTTGGTTATTGTCGCGACAACAAACGCGGTGAATATTACTGATGGTCTGGATGGATTAGTGACGGGCTTAACAATTATTATCCTCAGTGCTTTATGGTATCTAGCATCTTTGTCGGGTTTAACAGATATCAATTTATTTATTGCGGTAATGTTGGGTTCGCTGTTAGCTTTCCTTTACTTTAACATTTTCCCTGCTCGTGTCTGGCTAGGGGATACTGGGGCGTTGTCCCTGGGCGCAATGATCGCGGTAATAGCTCTAATGACCAATCAGTCGATACCTCTGATTGTCTTAGGAGGTGTGTTTGTCATTGAGGGGATTTCCTCCCTCACCCAGATACTTTCTAAGACCTTCTTTGGCAAAAAGATTTTTTTGGCAGCGCCAATACACCATCATTTTGAAGCTAAAGGTTGGGATGAAACTAAGGTCACTATGAGGTTCTGGCTGGCAGGGGCAGTATTTGCTTATTTAGGTCTATTTGTCGCCTTAACGTCACAGTGATTCATGCAATTTACAAACATTCAAAGCCGGCTCATAAGAAAAAGCTCATTTAAAACTCACAGTGCTGATTATTCTTTGATATTTCTGACTCTTGCCTTGGTGATATTCGGTGTGGTGATGGTTTACAACGCCAGTATTGTCACTGCTCAGCGGGATTTTGGAGACAAGTATTACTTTCTGAAAAATCAGCTACTCTGGAGTATTATTGGCGGGGTAGTTTTTGCCATAACTTCCAGGATCGACTATCATTATTGGCAAAAGTTCTCACTTTTGGCACTAATTGGCTCAGTTTTGCTACTGTTAGCTGTTTTTATACCAGGTTTAGGGGTAAAGACCTACGGTGCTCATCGGTGGTTGAACCTTGGTTTTGCCTCCCTCCAACCCGCTGAGATTACGAAGATGGCGCTCATTCTCTATTTGTCTACGGTTTTGACTAAGAAAATCCAGCTCACTAATTTCGTTTTTGTCTCTGGGCTAATCCTAGGAATTGTTTTATTGCAACGGGACATGGGAACGACCATTATTCTGGGAACTATTGCCCTGAGTCTCTATTTTGTTGCTGGAGCCCCCATGAGTCACTTTTTTGTGATGGTTCCCTCGGCTCTTCTGGCAGGAGCCTTCTTTATTATTTCCTCGGACTTTAGAAGGGCCCGGTTCTTGTCTTTTATCAATCCCAATCTTGATACCCAAGGTGCTTCCTACCACATAAATCAGATCCTCATAGCTTTGGGTTCAGGTGGTTTCTTTGGACTGGGGTTGGGTCAATCACGGCAGAAGTACGGATTTATCCCGGAAGTGAGCACTGACTCCATTTTCGCGGTGATTGGTGAGGAGCTTGGCTTCATTGGGGCGGCTTTTTTGACGGTTTTGTTTTTGCTGCTAATACTACGTTGTTTTCTCACAGCTAAAAGAGCCAAGGATAGTTTTGGTTTCTTGATGGCTTCGGGGATATCGGTGTGGATTGCTGCTCAGGCGTTTATAAATCTTTCCTCTATGACCGCTTTGACTCCTCTCACCGGCGTGCCACTGCCATTTATTTCTTATGGGGGAACCTCTCTTGTCGTAGCCATGGGGGCGGTGGGGCTTCTCTATAACATTTCTAAACAATCAAACAGTTAGATTAAAAAAGCTATTAGTACCACCAAAACAAATGTTCCTAGCTTCGAAATATATTTTGACAGCTTGCGTTTGTTACGCTTAAGATTGATGGAGTATAAAATTTCATGCCATTGGAGGTAAGTTGAAGTATCGGGTTATTAGAAGACATCTTTCGATTTTTCTGTCGTTGCTTATTATTTTTCAATCCTTGTCTCCTAGTTTGAATTTTGAGGCCCTTGCTGCAGCTAGTGTTTCAGTGGCCACTAATGGTACTTCTATCTCAGCCGATACAGTAGGGGGTTCTTACACTGCTTTGTCCGGCCCAGCGATTAGCGAGGATGTGGTAGGAGATATCGGGACTGGAACTATAATTGTTACCTCTCCAACTGGCTTTGAATTTGATACCTCAAGTAACGTAACAGCGGATGTTGTGCCAGGAGCCAGCGAACTTAGGGTAAACGGTGCGACTAGCCAAACAGTCACCCCCACTTCCTCGATAGCTACGTTTACTGTTTCTACTGCCTCAAGTGCCAATCCTGGGGCTTTGATTTTTTCCGGATTCAAGGTTAGACCCACGGCCGGAACTCCTTTAGCTTCAGGAAATATTTACGTTGCTACTAGTTCGACTTCCACTATTAGTGGTCTGACAGAAGGTTCAGGGGGCACAAGTCTGGGGACTCTTACTGAGGTGGCTGGCAGTGTCACTGCTTACACGGTGACTGAACCAGCTACAGCGACCGCAGGAAGCGCTTTCTCGACATTTGTAGTCACGCCAAAAGATCAGTTTGGAAACTCGACTACCGGAAGTGCTGCTGTCAATCTGACTGTTGAAAAAACACCTTATGACGGCAGTGCGTTAGGAACAGGTTCTCTGTCCACCACCTCGGTTAACACTTCAAGCGGCGCGGTTACTGTGGCTAGCCAAAGTTATAACAAAGCTGAGACTATAAAAGTTAAAGCCAGTGATGGCACAAGGGTCTCCACTTTAGCAGCCACCCAGGAGATTGTAGTTAGCGCAGCTGCTGTTGGAGTAACCACGGCAACTGGCGGATCGGCGATTTCTTCAGATTCGTTTAACAACCCCGCTTCCTATACTACTCTCACTGGTCCCGCTATTGTGGAAGCTGGCGTTGGCGGAATTGGAACAGGCACAGTTATCTTAAATGCTCCTACAGGCTTTGCTTTCGACACCACTGCAAGTAGTGTCACAGCCACTGTTACTGGAGGTAACCTTACTTTAAGCGGTGGTGGGTCAACCCAAGTAGTTACCCCAACTTCTTCAACTATTACTATTACCGTGAACTCAATCTCGACTAACACTGCGTCTACTGTTACGTTTTCTGGGGTCAAGGTGAAACCAACAACCGCCACTTCGGGAACTACCGGTAATCTTCTTACCACAGGTTCTGGTGCCACTATTATTGGCGTCACACATGGGACAACTAACTTTGGGACTTTGACGCAAACTGTCGGAGCGTTAGCTTCTTATGTTGTAACGGCCCCCACCTCCGCTTTTACTAACACCAACTTTGTCATGACTGTTACACCCAAAGATTTTAATAGCAACACCCGGGCTGGTTCCGCAACAACTACTGTGACCACAACTGGCGCTGGAACCTTTTCAGTTCCAACGATCAATACTTCTAGCGGCGCGGTGAGTGTTAACAATCAAAGATATTCCGCAGCTGAGACTATCACAGTCGGAGTTAACGACACTTCAAAAACCGGTACCGCAGGTAATACCACTGTCTTTGCAGGCGGTACAGCCACTATCAACCCAGCCACAGGTGGTTCGAGTATTTCAGCGGATACTACCGGTGGGACTTATACTTCACTTTCCGGTCCGACTTTTTCCGAAAATGGAACAGGCTCAATAGGTACTGGTACTTTGGTGATAAAACCCCCCACCGGATTTATCTTTAACACCAATTCGATTACAGCTTCAGTTTTACCCTCTAATACCGAGCTTAGGTTAAACGGCGCGACAACACAAACCGTAACTGCAACTTCAGCTAGTGTTACGTTTGACGTAACGGCTAGCTCCTCTACTCGGGCAGCGGCTATTAGTATCTCTGGATTACAAGTCCGTCCTAGTGCCGGTACGCCTCTGGCCACTGGTAACATTTATCTCGACACTACTTCTACCTCCAGCGTTTCTGGTGTAACCAAGGGAGCAGCTGGAACGAACTTTGGAACACTGACCGAAGTACTAGGGGCTCTTGATCACTATGGTTTAACAGCTCCGACTACCGCTACAGTGGGTTCTAACTTCAGTGTTGTGGTAACACCCCAAGATCAGTTCAACAACGCCCGAACCGGGAGTGCCACAGTTACACTTTCTGCTTCAGGCACCAGTCTAACAGGAGTTTTGGGAGTGACCTCAGCTAATACCAGCTCAGGTGCCGTGACGATAAGTACCCAAACATATAGCCGAGCCCAAACAATTACAATTAACGCGACTGACGGTACCAAAATAGGGGCTGCAGGAAACACGACAGTTGTTTCTGCTGCTGCTTTAACCAGTATTTCCAATACCTTGGCTAATGCTCAGGTTGGCCAAACCACTTCTCATACAGTTGCTTTTACCACTGCCAACCCAATTACTACGGATGGTAAAGTGGTAATTACTTTCCCAGCCAGTTTTAACGTAGCCTCAGCGGTGGTTGGGACAGTTAGCGGGATTGACGGCACCTTGACACCTTCAGTATCTGGACAAGTTGTCACACTGACCAGAAGTGCAGGTACTAGCTCAGCAGCCGGGGCTAAGTCGGTTCAGCTGACCGGGATTGTTAACCATACGGTAATTGGTTCTTACACTGTTTCTGTTGCCACTACTGATAGTACTAATGTGGGCATAGATGGTCCAACCACTTCCTCTAGTTTTACCCTGACTGCCGGGCCGGTTAGTGTCTCTGTCTCAACTGTGAGCGCCACTAGCAATATTATTGCCGATAACACAGCAACCTCTACGGTAACAGTGACGCTAAAAGATTCTTATAGTAACGCAGTTTCAGGAAAGGCAATCAGCCTTCAGATAACTGCTGGGCTTAATAATAATACGATTGGCACAACCTCGGGCAACGGTCCCACTGCCATTGGTACGACTGATTCTAGTGGTGTTGTCACTGGTACGGTCAAATCAACCAAAGCTGAGACTAAGACAGTCACAGCCATAGATACTACCGATACGCTGACAGTTACTCAAACAGCTGACATAGTCTTTATTGCTGGGCCGGTTAGTATTTCTACTTCGACAGTCGGCGCGACAAGCAATATAGTTGCGGACAATACCGCCACTTCCACAGTGACAGTGACTTTGTTTGACGCTAACAGTAACCCAGTTTCTGGTAAGGCTGTGAGCCTTAGTGTTACTGGTACTAGCAACACGATTGGAACAACTTCTGGAAATGGTCCAACAGCGATCGGAACTACTAATTCTAGTGGGGTAGTTACTGGTACAGTCAAGTCGACTAAAGCCGAAACAAAGGTTGTTACCGCGACTGACACGACGGATACTCTCACTATTACCCAAACCGCAAGTCCTGTCTTCATTGCTGGAGCCATAACCAAGCTGGTCTTTACGACCACCGCTCAAACACTAACTGCTGGTTCTGCTTCAGCTATCTATACAGTTCAAACCCAAGATGTGAATGATAACCCGAGTAATGTAGGTGGTAATACAACTGTCGATCTAAGCTCAAACTCTTCCAGCGAGCGGTTTGATACTTCTTCTGGGGGCGCTTTTAATGGGACGATTACGTCAGTTGTTATCTCCAGTGGTTCAAACAGTGCTAACTTTTACCATAAAGATACAACTTCGGGCTCTTTCACGATTACCGCAGATGAAAATCCGTCAGCAAGCTATACCGCGGCTACTCAAGCGGTGACGGTAAATCCTGCTTCGATTTCTAAGTTCGGTACTCTGTTTGACACGAACAGCATTACGACCGGGGGGACAGCGACGCTTACCTTCGTGGCACGAGATACATATGACAATACCGTTACTTCCTATACTGGAGATAAAAACCTAACCTTTTCAGGAGCTAATAATTCTCCGGACGCTAATGTCCCGACTGCCCGAGATAAGAACAGTGCCGACATAAACTTTGGTACGACTACAGTAGTGACCTTTACGAACGGAACTAGCGCGGCAACGGCTGTGAAACTTTACAAAGTTGAAACCGCCAATATTTCAGTGACTGATGGAACGACTAGCTCAAATCCAGCTCTCGCGGTAACAGTTAGTGTCGGAGCTGCCTCTAAACTTGCGTATTCAACTCAACCCTCAGCTACTGTGGTCGCTGGTGTGGATCTTGCTACCCAACCAGTAGTACAGGTACAAGATGCGTATGGCAATGTTAGAACGGGCGACAGTGCCACCCAAGTAACGATTGCGGCCAAGCTTTCGTCTGATGGAACAACCGCTGGTGGAGGAACACTCAACGGAACTCTGACTGTTACGGCGTCTAGCGGTGTGGTGACTTATGCTGGAATTGACTACACCAAAGCGGAAAGTATCAAACTCTCCGCCACGGCGACCAGTCTTACCAGTGCCTTAAGCACAACCATTGCTGTGAGCAACGCGTCTGTAGCCAGTTTTGTAGTGAGTGGTATCACTGACCCCCACGTTGCCGGTATCCAAACCTCCCCAGTAGTTGAAGCACTGGATGCCTTTCTTAACCGAGTGTTGGATTTCACGGGAACAGTTACCTTTGATACTAATAGCACAGACACTTTTGGAACGACAGTTCTACCAGCTAACTACACGTTTACGACGGGTTCTGGTAATGATAATGGTACCCACACGTTTACCAATGGAGTCACTTTAACCCAAACCGGCAATACCACAGTTCGTGTGCGTCTCGTTGGAACCCTTACAACCGAAGGTAAGCTGGAAAATATAACTGTGCGTAATGCGGCAGCGAGCCAGTTTGCGATTAACACAATCTCTGATCCGCAAACTGCGGGAAGTGCTTTTAACGTAGTTGTCACTGCGAAAGACCAGTATGGCAATATTGCCACAGGTACTGGTGAGGGGATTGACTATGTTTCAACAGTAACGCTCACTACTAACTCGACTGGATCGGGTGTCTCGGCCGCAGTCCTTCCTACAGCCTACACTTTCACAACCGGAGACGTGGGGACGCATACCTTTAGCGTAACGCTGAAGAAAGCGGAATCAGCTCGGACAATTACCGCGACAGATAACAATAGTATTACCGCTACCTCGAATACCTTTAGCGTAAACCCAACGACTGCTAGCCAGTTTAGTATTACAGGATCATCAACCCAAGTTGCTGGGGCAAGTCAAAATATCGCTATTACTGCCCTGGATGCCTACAACAATACTGCTACGAGTTACACCGGAGCTCAGTCCTTGACTTTCTCGGGAGCCAGCACGGCTACAAGCGGTTCAGTCCCGACGGTAGGAGGCACAAACTTTGGCTCGGCGACTAGCGTAACATTTACCTCAGGTGTTGTCAGCAGTGTCGCCATGGTTTTGTACAAAACTGAGTCAGCAGTCATATCTGCCACAGCAACTGGTGTCACAACGACTACTACTTTGAGTGTCGCGGTAACCCCGACTACGCTTGCCTCCTTCACTATCACTGGACAACCTGCCAGTAGTGTGGCCGGTGTGGCTTTCAACGCGGTGGCCACCGCCCAGGATACTTATCAAAATACCAAAACTAACTATACTGGTTCGGTAGTTCTTACCTCTAACGATACTCAAGTGGTCTTTAGCCCAACCAGCCCGTACACTTATCTTTCCGGTGATAGCGGGGTTAAAACTATAAGTGTGACCTACAAAACAGTGGGAACTAGGAATTTCACTGTGACTGATGGCGCAGTTACCTTAACCTCTGGAAACACCACAGTTACTCCAGCAGCGGCAACAACACTTTCGGTTAGTGGTGTGACTACTCCTCAGACCGCCGGTGCCTCTTCAAGCGTTGTTGTTACAGCTCTCGATCCTTACACCAACACCGACACAAACTTTGCCAGCAGTGTAACTATTACTTCTTCCGATGCTAACGCGACATTGCCTGCTGCCAATACTCTATCCAGTGGTACTAGGACTTTCACCGGTTTGGTATTAAAAACAGTTGGAACGCAGAGTGTTACCGCCACAGGTGGCTCTATTACTGGTACCCAAACCTCAATTACGGTGAATCCGGGAACAGTTACAAAACTTGTAGTGGTGTTGCCAGGTCAAACAATTAATCCTGGTGCAGCTACGATCACTGGTACGCCGACTGCCCAGACTGCCGGGGTTAGCTTTACGGCTACCATTAGAGCTGTCGATGATTACTACAACACTGACACTTCGAGTACGGTCTCGACTACTGTTACTTCCTCAGATGGGGCAGCGGTAATAACTCCCTCTGGGGCCACTGCCTTGACTGCCGGAACCCGGACCTCAACGGTTGAGAATCGAACGTCTGGGACGACTACGACACTGTCAGCAAGCGCAACCGGCCCGACAACAGTGGTAAGTACTGCGTATACTGTAAATCATGGCACAGCCTCAGTACTGGCCTATACAACCCAACCTTCCGCAACTGGCGGCTCGACTGTAGATACTTCTCTTTCCACTCAACCAGTAGTTGAGGTACGTGATGCCTACGGTAACGTGGCCACCAGTGCCACTACCTCAGTTTCGATTAACCCTATAAGGTCAAACAACAGTACGGCTGCTGATGGCGCTTTGACTGGCACGACCACTCGCACGCCGACTAATGGTGTTGTTACTTTCACTGGCGTAGGTTATACCAAGACAGATACTATTCATATTCAGGCCAGTGCGACTAGCTTTACTACTGTGAATAGTACTACAGATATTACCTTGGCTTCAGGTGCTCTTGCCAACTTTGCTATCACAGGTTCTTCTACTCAGACAGCCGGGGCTAGTCAAAACATTACAATTACAGCCAGGGATCAATATAACAATACTGCAACAGCTGTCACTGGTTCGCAGAACCTAGTATTCTCGGGAGCCAATGCTGCACCTGATACCACAACTGCCAAGGTGACAAATAATGTTAGTAGCGATGTGGCTTTTGGTTCATCTACAGCACTGACTTTCAGTTCAGGTGTTGCTAGCAGCGTCCCAATGAAGCTTTACAAAGTCGAATCAGCGGTAATCGCTGCCACTCAAAGTAGCATCACAACTACCTCAACACTAGCTGTAACTGTGAGCGCGACTACTACTAATACCTTTGGTGTAAATACCCAGAATACTCAGTCAGAAGTAGCTGGAGTTGCTTTCTCGGTAACTGTGACCGCTTACGACTCCTACTCAAACGTAGCCACTAACTACACTGGGAGCCATACTCTTAGTCTAGGCTGGAACGCGACTCAGGGTAGCGCGAGTACCTTCCCTGTTAAGCCTGCTAACGGACCTCAGACTTTCACTAGCGGTGCAGTTACTATTAGCGGCTTTACCTTAGTGAATCCTTCAGAAACCCCAGTTATCAATATTTCTGAAGCCTCAACGAGTATTTCCGGCTCAACCCCATCAGTTACCGTTAGCCCTGGTGCTACAACTACACTTACAGTGACTCCGGCTTCTACTTCTCAAGTAGCGGGGACTAGCTTCAATGTTACTATCGTGGCCAAAGACTCAGTGGGCAACACGGTTAGTGCTGGAACTAACAACTATACTGGCACCAAGAGTTTGGTTTTCTCAGGTCCGACAAGCGTTAGCGGAAATAGCCCAACCGCGGTTGATAACACTAGTGCCAACGTGGTCTTCGGAACGGCTACTAACATTACCTTTAGTAGCGGGAGTGCCACAGTTAGTGTGAATCTGAAAAAAGCGGAAGCAGTGGCAATCACAGTTACCCAAAGTGCCTTAACTGGAGTTACCTCGAGCATCACGGTTGCCCCAGCTTCGACTACTAATCTGGTGGTTAGTGGTATCTCCTCATCAGTCGCGTCAGGAACGCCAGCCAGTGTGACTGTTACTGCCAAGGACAGTTTGGGTAACACCGCGACCAACTATACGGGGACAGTCGCTTTTACCTCAAGTGATTCTCAGGCAACCTTACCAAGTAACTACGCCTTTACCACAACTGATGCTGGGGTCAAGACACTTAGCAATAGTGTGACTCTAAAAACAGTTGGAACCCAAAGTGTCACGGTGACTGACACGGTTACGTCCTCCATTGCCGGATCTCAAACTGGTATCTCTGTTACAGCTGGGCCGTTACACCACTTTACCTTCACAACACCCTCAACTGATTTTGGTACCACTGTCACGGCTAACACTGGATTCAGTGTGGTGATTCAAGCCCGAGATGAAGCGGAAAATCTTAAGTCTGACTTCACAAGTACTGTAATACTCACGGCTAAAACTGGTAATAATTCTACGGTTGTCCTAAATGTAAGCACCAACCCTTCTCTTAGCGATACCTCCTACACCACTGGTAGTTTTGTGGGTGGTGTGATTACGATAAGTGACTTAAGACTCGGTCCTGGATCAGGTGTACAGTCCCCACTGATTACCCTTAAAGCCACGGCTAGTAGCGATTCAACTAAGATTGGTCAGCGAGTTGTTCAGTCAACCACTAGCTTCGCAGTTGGATCAGTGGAGGGTGCCCAAACTGAGACGCCAACACTTCTACCTGCTATTAGCGATGAGAATCCAATAGTTGCCTTTGACGACGATCAAGTTAGATCGGCTCAAGACAAGCTTCCGAGTCTAGAAATAATCCCCAACAACATTGTGGCACCGTTTAACGCCTTACCACTTTGGGCAAAAGCCTTGGCTGGTCTCGGAAGTCTTGGGGCTTTGGGGATTGGGAGTAACTGGGTCTTAAGAAGAAGATCTGTATTTGGAAAAAAATTCCTGGAACTAGCTATGAGGCTGTTTACACTCTAAATTGGACGTGTTAGAATAGCCAGGCTAGTTCCACACAGTTCGTAACACAAAACCATAAAGACCTGCGGTTAGCAGGTTTTTTGGTGCACCCTGACAATTGAAAGGGAGGGAGAGATGACAAAAGCGATTATTGCTGTAGTTCTTGCTCTATGGGGCGCTCTAATTTGGCACAATGTCGCAAGGGCTGATACGGTTGTGGTTGGGAGTGGGGGGTCTATTCAGACCGCTTACAACTCAGCTAACAATAACGACGAGATTCTTGTTACAGGTGGTGCTGAGTATAGTGGTTTTACCGCTAACAGAAGCATTACAGTTACTCTTAAGACAACCAACGGTTTTGTTGTCCTAACAAGTGGAATAACTGTTAATAGTGGTTCTGGGTTGATTATTGGCAACGCTGCGAAACTCCAATTCAAAGTTCTTAGTACTTCTCAGTTTGGCATTACCAACAATGGCATCTTGAACATCCAGTCTTCTGAATTAGAACCTAACTCCGGGACGCCCAACTTAGTCTATAGTTTTGATAATTATGGAACCCTGATTGTTAGCAGTTCGACTATTCGGAGAGTTGGCAAACTTTCCATGAGAAGCGGGAGTTCTTATACTATTACAAGTTCCACATTGACCAATGCTTATTTCTACGGCTTTGATTTGGAAAGTAACGCTTGCGGTACCATTAGTACCACTACTGTTTCGGATATGACCAGAGATGATCCAGATAACACTGCGGCTTTTAACGTCAGTAGTACCTGTCTGACCGCTTCTGGTAATACCATTACCAATGCTTATGATGGGGTTATAGCCAGAGTAGTTGGCTTACAAAATGTGGTAAATAATGTTTTCACTGTTCGTAGGTACGGCGTGAATAACTTATCAGGATCGAGTGTGGTGATCGGTTCGGGGAACAACTTTAACGGGGCGTCTAACAGTGGAGCGGTCGCGACACCGACGTCTACGCCGACTTCAACGCCTACCAACACTTCCACGCCAACAAATACTCCGACTCCCACGTCTACACCAAGCGCTACTTTGACCCCGACGTTGACTTTGACACCTACCACAACCTTAGTTCCTACGGCCACACCTTTGAGTACCGTTACTATTGCTGTTGTGGTTGTTCCTAACCCAGCGCCTACCAGTGTACCTGTATCGGTCAGTGCCCCACAATCAAGTGGTTCTTTCTCCTCTGAGGAGCAGAGTAGTGGGTTGTCGACTAGTTCGGCTCCTGCTAGCACATCAACCCCTGCTCCGGTTTCGGTGGTCACACCCATGGCAGTGCCTACACCCACTGTAGTACCATCGAAACCCTTTAACGAGTATGTCCTAGATCCTAGTAGTGGCAGGGTGTATGTCTTGCAAAATGGTACCAAGAGATGGGTACCAAGCACTGAGACTTTTGAATCGTTGGGATTCAAACTGGAAAACTTAAGGGCTGCAACTAATCAAGAACTGGCGTATACGGAGGCGACACCTCTTCCGGTGCTTCATAACGGAGATCTTATCTCAGTGGGTGGGCACATCTTTATTTTGGAGAATGGGACCAAAAGGCGGCTTACTCTTGGTGAGCTAGGGGAGATGAATGTTGATTGGAGCAAAGTTCGTTACGATGTAAACGACCTGAGTTTAGTTAACACCATTCCTTTCAGAAATGGTCAGCTGGTGAGAATGCCTACGGGAGAGATCTACATGGTGGCAGATAATGTCTTGTACCATGTCCCAAACATGGCTTACTTTGTGGCTCACGGCTACAAGTGGGAGTTAGTGTTTGACTCACCGCCCGAGTTTGTCGCCCCGTTACCGAAAGGTACGCCTTTAACTGGTTAGGAGAGATATTTAGCACTCAGCGTCTAGGATTTTCTTAGGCGCTTTCTTTATGCATCAGCATAATCCTCCCGAAGCTACCTGCGAAGGGGGATGGTCATCAGCACAACCGTCCCGAAGCTCCCCGCGAAGTGTGGTGTTCCCTAGCACGAACCCTCTGAAGGAAAAAGAAAACCACCGATTGAATTGGTGGTTAGTTGGTGGTTAGACTGAAATGTGGTCTAGCCTGAGTATTAAATGAGCTGCTGCAAGTAGATCTGGAGCTGTATGATTCGGTTGACACGGCTTAGGTGTACCATCCGAAACCAAGTTGCGAGTCAGTACCTGAATAGTCCGTGCGCCAACCGCCTGACCAGCAAGGATGTCCTTATGACTGTCACCTACTACGGTGGTTCGAGTGATATCTAAGCCGAGTCGAAGTGCTGCAAATTGAAGCATTCCGGGGTTTGGTTTCCGCCAGGGACACGCATTGTCCTCGTGCGGGCAATAGAGAAAATGGTCAATTCGCTCGCCTGTCAGAGTTTCGATTTGTCCTGAAAGTGCATCATTGATCTCCCGAAGCCTTCCCTCATCAGCCTCGCCTCTGGAAATACGAGGTTGATTGGTAATTACAATCAGATAATACCCATGATGTTTAAGCAATGCCACTCCCTCGGCCGAGCCTTCGATTAGCGCTACTTGCTCTCCCGCTCGAGAAATGGGTTGCTCATGGCAAATGGTTCCATCCCTATCCAAAAAGCCAACTTGTTGACCTTTGTAGCCCACAAAGTCTTGCGCCGAAGAATAATGGTCCCAGATGTTTGCCATGTCTCTCCTCCTAGAGTTTTTCGGCTACTGTAAATATCAGTAACCCATTCACGCTGAATTGCTCCAGTATTATAACATCCTTGCCAAGCATTTTCCTAAAAGAAGCTTTGGAGAAGCGGTTAATATGACCACAGAGTTTTTTATAGTAGGAGTCATTGGTCAGATAACCACGCAGCAAACAATACACGACAAAAATTGGGTAGTGGGGAGAAGGAAAAGAGTCGTATGGTACGGTGGCGATTAGCTTACCGCCTTTTTTAAGGATCCTAAGGGTTTCATTTCTGACTTTAGGTAGGTTCTTCACATGCTCAAATATCTCAGTCATTACGACTATATCGGCAAATTCAGAAGGTAAGGGGATTTTTTCTATATCCCCAACATGCGCCTCGCTTAGCAACCCTTTAGACTTTCCAAACTTGAGAAGCTCCTCGTTAATATCAACGCCTATGACCGGGAGTTTGTTTATATTCCATACCCCGCTGCCGCAAGCCAGATCTACTATCACATCACCTTTGTGGTAGTACTTTTTGATTGTTTGGTTGAGGTTTGTATATCTTGAGGTGTGATGCCAGGCACGCAATTTACCCACTTTTTTGGGATCTGTCTGGTCATCGTAGAAAGTCCCCTCTATCAATTCGTAGTTTACGGAGTCTTTCATGATTTAGCGCGGATTTTTAGTACGGTGATCATGTACTTTACTAGTTCCTTTAAACCCATCTTGGAGTTACCCGCGTTACGATCACTGAACAAAATAGGGATTTCGGTAATTTTAAAGCCTTTAGCTGCAATACGGTAAAGATTTTCTACCCCTACACTGTAACCTGTGGAAACAAAAGACCCAAGGTTTATTTTTTCCAGAACTTCTCTTTGGTAGCCTTTATACCCAGAAGCAGTGTCACTCACATCCCAGAGGCCTAGAATAATATGGTTATAAAGATTGGCAATCTTGGAAATGATATTCCTTGCAACACTTCGACTTGCGATTCCTCCTCCTGAGGAATACCTGGAACCGATCACCACCTTAGCACCTGATTCGAGCGTCTTTATAATTTCGGGAAGGTAGAAGGGGTTATGTGAAAAATCAGCGTCCATTTGAATTACCGCCTCAGCTCCTAGAGCAAGAGCTTTTTTAAACCCCTCTCTTAACGCAGTTCCAACACCACGTTCTTTACGATGTATGACAATGATGCGATCTTTAAATATTTTGGCCAAATCATCCGCTATTTTACCAGTACCGTCAGGGCTGCTGTCATCGACTATGATTACCTTGAGACGGCTGTCCTTATCTAAAATTTGGGGGACCAGCGCGGGAAGATTTTCCTTTTCATTATAGGTGGTTACAACCACAAAAATACTCTTTAACTTAGTACTCATTTTAGATACTTACCGATATAACCAGGTAATTTTTGCCTGGTGTTTTCCAGCGTTTCAAATGTCCCTATTGATAAGGTTATATCATCTGCTTTGAAGTAGCGCAACTGACTACTCATCGCCAATTTGGTGAAAATTTCTTCCTCGAGATTTCTGGTACTAGTGTCAAACAGATCAAAGATGTCACTATTGAGGTAGGAAAGACCAGCGTGAGCCCAATCAGAATTTTTCGTTCGATCCTTACTGAGGTACTTAGTTATGAGTCCACTTTGGTTAACTACCAAATTGCCGTTTCCGGGGGCGTGGAAAATAGCTAAAAAATTATTATTATTTTTGGTGGATTTTATGAGTTCATTCCAGTCAATTATTGGTAAATCATCGCCATTTAAAACAATAAAATTTTCACCTAACAAATGGCGCGCTAAATAAAGAGCTCCCCCTGTACCCATTGGTTCTTTTTCGTGAGAATAATAGATTCTTATTCCTAGATCAGAACCATCCCCGAAGTATTGAGATATTTTTTCTCCCAGATAACCAGTGGAGATGACTATTTTCCTAATGCCAAGGGAAGAGAGAAGTTTTAATTGGTAGAAGATGAAAGGTTTTCCATCAACCTCGACCATAGGTTTGGGTAGATCATTTGTTAGCGGCCTAAGTCTTGTTCCGAGGCCTCCGGCAAGTATAAAAGCTTTCATTCGGAATGTTTTATTCGATCATTCAAAGTGTCACAAATAATGTGCATTACCGCGAATTGTAGGTCCTGGACTTGTCCAGTCACAAATGTAGGAATAACCAAGCAAAGATCACACAAAGTTTTCATGACCCCGCCTTCAAAACCAGAAAATCCAACGGTAATTGCCCCCTGTTTTTTAGCGTAGTCAATGGCTTTGAGGATGTTTTGAGACCAAGCTCCGGCCTTATCACTTCCGCTGCCCCCGTGTACACTGTAGCCGATCAACACGTCCCCTTTGCCGATCATGCCTTTAATCTGGTCAATATAGACGTTTTCCCAGCCATTATCGTTGGTTAGAGCGGTCATCAGATCCGTGTTCTCGCTTAAGCAAAAGACTCTAAGTCTATCCTTACCCTCGTTGTAAGTTCCTTTTCCTAGATCTGTGGTGAAGTGCATCGCGATACTGGCTGAACCGCCATTCCCAAACAAATAAATGTTTTTCTTTTCCTGCCAGGCTCTAAAAAGTACTTCTATGATCTGGGCAATCTTTTCTTGATCGACTTTGGAACAAGCCCAAGCGACACTTTTGAGATAGTCGTCAGCGTAATTGGGGTTAAAAAGTGGCTTAGGTGTTTCTTTCAGGGAAGAATCTTCTTTTTGCATAATACCTCCGGTCTAATCTTTGTAAAAGATCTCAGCTCCGGCAGGTGAGAAGGAGAACTTAAGATATTTTAAACCCTTCCTCTCCATTAAAGCAATAAGTTTTTCTTTATCCTTGGTGTAGAAAATCAAAAATCCGCCGCCGCCGGCACCAATTAGCTTCCCGCCTAAAGCGCCATTCTTTAGTCCGAAATCATAATGGTGATCAATTTCTGAAGTACTGATTGACTTGGTAAGTTGTTTTTTGGCTAACCAGTGCTCGTGCCAGTTATTACCAAGATCGTCCACATGACCTTTTACCAGGGAATCTTTCAATTCTTGACCTAGCCTTTTTATATCATGAAGGTGCTTAATCTTAGCCTCTTTAGAAACTTGCACCTGGATGTCACTTGATTTACGACTGGAGCCAAGGTAAAAGAGAGCAAGGTTCGATTCCATCTTAGAGAGAGTTTTCTTTGGCAAGTTTAGTGTATTTATTTTCACAGAGCCGTCTTTTTCAAGAATCATTTCGATAATGCCGCCGTATGAAGAAATAAACTGATCTTGTTTACCGCCTTCTTCTCCGAGGATAACCCGTTCTATGTGGTATGCAGTTTGGGCGATGTCATAAGCTCCATATTTATGCTGCTGGTTCTTGTGCTGAAGTAGGGCCTTTATTAGTGCTACAGTGAGAGTGCTAGAGGAACCCATTCCTGTGCCTGAAGGAACTGAGGAGCTAATCGTGATATTCAGAGCGTCTTTGACGCCAAAGTATTTCAGGGTCTCTCTAACAATACCGTGACTAAGGTCCTCCACTGAAGCGACGTCTTCTATTTCTTCATGTCTAAGAGACGTTTTACCTGAGAGGGAGGGGCTAAGCGAAAGGTAGATATACTTGTCTATAGCTGAAGTAAGTAAGTAACCTGTGTGCTCTAAACAATAAAAAGGGAGGTCAGTACCTCCTCCGCCAAGACAAATTCTTAATGGTGCTCTGGCTAAGATCATCCGAGATTACTTATTTTTCAGGAACTCTAGCCAGCTTTTATCAAATTCCGCGATAGTATCTTCTGATTTTTGATGGAAAGGCATCTGGATAAAAATCTTGTAAGGGACTGTAGGAATATGAGCTCCGGCGGCAAAGGCATTACAAACGTCTTGGACTTCACGGATAGAGCCAGCGATAATTTCTGTTTTCATCCCGGAGTCATCAATAAAATACCGTAATCTCCTGATCTCCTCTACTGGATCAAGACCTGAGTCCATAGCCCGTCGATAGAATAGGGAGACAAAGTCCGCCCCAGCCTTTGCGGCGAGCAGTCCTTGAGCGAAGTTCATCATACAAGTGGCGTTTATTCGAATACCTTTTTGATGCAAGATATTTATGACTTCCAAGCCCAAGCCATCACCACTCATCGCGACTTTTATAGCAATACGTTCTGGACTCCAGGAGTGGTAAGTCTCCGCTTCCTTAACCATATCAGCAACACTTTTTTTGGTGAGCTCGATACTGACAGGACCCTTGGTCATACCCACTATTTCCAGGACTCTTTGCTTGAAATCAACGCCCTTTTCCGCTAAAAAGATTTTTTGATTAGTGGTGATGCCATCAATCACGCCCCACTTATTGATATGTTCTATCTCTTTAACATTAGCGGTGTCTAAAAAAAGTTTCATTTGGATTGATTATCATTATTATTAGTTTTGTTGTCAAGTTTGTATATGGAAATGCTGTATGGCTCAGTTTTTTCAGGGAAATTAGGTTTATTATCAGAGATAACTTTGAGGGGTTGGTAATTTTGCTCAACGAAAGAAACGGCTCGTAGTCTTTCTGAGAATTCATGCTTATCTAAAGGTTTGTGTATCAGAATTACACTTGGGTTGTTTTTGATGTAATCGGTAGGTATTTCTTCTATGTTTGGGCTGAAGTCAGGCAATTCATTGTGGTCTCGCTTTACGTCTATTTCAGAGTCCGTAAGTCTTAGCGTCGGTAACCCAGAGCTGTACTGAATAATAGATGGCCAGAAAGTAGAAAAAACGAGCTCACCACCGTAGTTTTGCCTGACAAATTTGATTGCTTCCTCAACTGTTGAGTGTTGACCACTTTCTAGGGCAATTTGAGTTGAGGGTAA